>ENA-UOUJ01000045-UOUJ01000045.1-activated-sludge-metagenome-genome-assembly--contig:-NODE-45-length-121223-cov-9.399272_pt1 | contig 121223 bp, 110 predicted proteins | sample MGYA00249839_ERZ747224 | MGnify/ENA primary metagenome ERZ747224 (study PRJEB28782, sample SAMN03220277) | activated sludge metagenome | biome: wastewater; feature: sewage sludge; material... | reverse complement strand
TACAGGAGGCGGAAACCGCGGCGGTTTATGTAGGAGCGCCGCAAGGCGCGAATGCGGCGGCGGAGACCCGCACGCGCTCGTTCGATCGATCGCCCGCTTCGCGGCTGGCGCCGCTCCTACAGGAGGCGGAAACCGCGGCGGTTTATGTAGGAGCGCCGCAAGGCGCGAATGCAGCGGCGAACCGGCGCCTTAGCCCTGCAGGTCTTCGGGCAGGATGGAGCGGATGGGATCGTCGGGCGGGATCGTCGTCGGGCCGGCCTTGCCTTCCGGGTCTGCCACGCGCGACTCGATCAGGATGGTGACGCGGCGATTGCGTCCCCGCCCTTCCTCGTCCGCGTTGTCCGCGACCGGACGCTGGTCGGCATAGCCCGCGGCGGTCAGGCGCGGGGGCGCTACGCCGTTGTCGATGAAGAGCCGCGCCACCGTGGCGGCGCGCACCGCCGAGAGTTCCCAGTTCGACGGGAAGCGGAAGGTGCTGATCGGCACGTTGTCGGTGTGGCCCTCGACCGTGATCGGGAACTCGGCCGGCGCCAGCACCTGCGCCACCGCCTGCAGCGCCGACACCGCATTGGAGCCGAGCGCCGCCTCGCCCGGGGCGAAGAGCAGGCTGGCATTGATCTCGACGCTGACGCCGAACGCCCCCTCGGTGACATTGACCTGGCCCGAGCCGGTGAGCGGCGAGAGCACGCGGCGGATCTCGTCCGCCATGCTGCGCATGCGCTGCGCCGCCTGCTGGCGGCGCTGCTCCACGGCTGGGTCCACCGCCGGCGGCGCCGGCCGGGTGATCGGCTGCGACGGCGCGATGCTGACCTTGGGCAGCACGATCTGCTCGCCGCTGTCGTTGATGTTCACATTGCGGAAGGCCTGCACCAGCGAGTCGGAGAGTACGCGGTACTTGCCCTCGTTGACCGAGGACAGCGAGTACATCACCACGAAGAAGGCGAACAGCAGGGTGATGAAGTCGGCGTACGAGACCAGCCAGCGTTCGTGGTTGTCGTGTTCCTCGTCGAGCTTGCGTCTGCGCCTCATGATCGGTCTCCGGCGCTCAGGTCACGTAGCCCTGCATGCGGCTGGCGATGATGCGCGGATTGTCGCCGTTGGCGATCCCCACCAGCCCATCGACGAACATCTCGCGCTGGGTGGTCAGGGTGACGATGTGCGCACCCAGCTTCTTGGCGATCGGCAGGAACACAAGGTTGGCGAAGCCGACGCCGTAGATCGTGGCGACGAAGGCGACCGCGATGCCGGCGCCCAGCCGCGACGGGTCGGAGAGGTTCTCCATCACGTGGATCAGCCCCATCACCGCGCCCAGGATGCCGATCGTCGGGGCATAACCGCCGGCCGCCTCCCAGATGCGCGCCGACATTTTCAGCTGGTTCTCCCACACGCCGATCTCGACCTCGAGTACCTCGCGCAGCCGATTGGGCTCGATTCCGTCGACCAGCAGCTGCAGGCCCTTGCGCATGAAGGGGTCGGGCAATGCCTCGATCTGGTTCTCCAGGCTCAGCAGGCCTTCCTTGCGCGCGGTCTGGCCCCAGTTCGCGACCTGCTCGATGATCGTGTCGAAGGCGGGTGCCGGCGGCACGAAGACCCAGCGCGCCATGCGCATGCCCTGCATGAAGACGCGCAGCGGGCTCTGCAGCATCACCGCACCGAGCGTGCCACCGATCACGATCATGAAGGCGGTGGGCTGGAACAGTGAGGACAGGTGCCCGCCCTCGAGCACCTGTCCGACGAGGATCGCGGCGATTCCGAGGGTGAGGCCGACTAGGCTGATCTTGTCCATGGCATCCGGAGGCTGCGCGGGCGGCCTCGATCAGCGGCTCGCGGCCGCGTTCTTGGGAGGACGCCCGCGCCGGCGCGCCACGGGCATCGCCGCGCCGCCCTCGAAGACGCAGGCACGCAGGCGGGCCACCGCCTGGCTGTGGAGCTGGCACACGCGCGACTCGGTGACGCCGAGCACCTCGCCGATCTCGCGCAGGTTGAGCTCCTCGTCGTAATACAGCGCCATCACGAGCTGCTCGCGCTCGGGCAGGTGCTCGATCGCCCCCACCAGACGACGGCGCAGGTCGGTATCCTCGAGCAGGGCGAGCGGATCGTTGCCCTCCTGGGCGAGATGTCGATCGAGATAATCGTCGTCGTCCTCGCGGTTGAAGTCCTCGAGATAGACGAGCTGATGGCCGCGCGCGTCCTGCAGCATGCGCTGGTAGTCCTCGAGCGGCAAGTCGAGCGCGGCGGCGAGCTCCGTCTCGGAGGGCGGACGGCCGTTCTGTTGCTCCAGACGGTGGATCGCCGCCTCGATGCGGCGCATGTCGCGGCGCAGGCTGCGCGGCAGCCAGTCGTTCTCGCGCAGGCCGTCGAGCATGGCGCCGCGGATGCGCTGCACCGCATAGGTCTCGAACTGCGCGCCCAGGCCCTGCTCATAACGGCCGAGCGCGTCGAGCAGGCCCATCATGCCGTTCTGGATCAGGTCGTCCACATCCACGCTGGCGGGCAGGCGCGACATCAACTGGAAGGCGATGCGCTTGACCAGCGGGGCGTAGTTTTCGACGAGGCCACCCTTGTCGAGCTTACCGTGTGCGTCGTACATGCATCGGGCCTGTGGATTCTGGCAGCGGACGGGGCCGTCGGACTCCGCCCGCGTGGATAGGAATTGTGCATTTTCCCGTAGCGTCGCCCGCTTTACCAGCGGGATCTGTCACGCTTGCGGCAGATCACGCGCGCATGACGCCGGCACGCGCGGGGGTGGTCACCCGGCGCAGGAAGGCCACCGCGGCATCGCGGGGGGACGTCTGCAGAGACTGCTGCAGGCTGCCGGCGATATCGTCGCGCTCGACCTCGCCCACCCAGGCGAGTGGAACGCCCACATGGCGACGCACCAGCGCGTCGAGGCTGCGGAAGAAGGCGACAGCGTCCGGCCGGCCACGGGCACGGCACACGGCGACATGCACCGAGCCGGCCCCCGCGGCCGCAAGGCCCTTGATCGTCTGGTAGGCGTCGGTGGCACCGCTCGCGCTCGCCTCGGCCACCACCAGCCGGCGCGGCGCGGCGAGCACGAAGGGCGAAGGCTCGGCGGCCTGCGCACCGCTGGCATGCACCAGCACGAAACCGGCGTGGCGATGCAGGATGCGCAGGGCCTCGACCAGGCAGGCGCGGCGCGCATCGTCGAGCAGGGGCAGCGCGAGCGCCGCGGCTGCGGCCGGCACACGCCCAACCAGGCCGGGCACCGGCTGGAGGATGTCGGCGAGCGTGCTGCGGCCGTCGAGCAATTGCAGCAGATCTGCGCCCTCGCCGACCCCGAGCGCAGCGCACAGGGTAGCGCCGCCCTCGGCCTCGTCCAGCACCAGCACGCGCTCGCTGCGCCCGGCGATGCGGTGGGCGGCGAGCACGGCGTTGTCGGCGGCACGACGGCCACCCGCATACAAGGCCACCACCTGGGGCGGCGCGCGGCGGAACAGCCTGCGCAGGCCTGCCGCCTGGTCCTCGCGTCCATCGAGCATGGTCAGGCTCCTCCCGCTGCGAGCAGCATGCCGGCCTCGTCGCCCTGCAGGTGCCAGGGCGAGGTGCTGCCATGCTCGCGCAGCGCCCGGTGCAGCAGGTAGGCGCGGTTGGGCAGGTGCAGGTCCTCGGGCACGCGCTGGCCGTTGGTGAGATAGCGGATATCGAGCTCGTGGCGCACCGCGACATCGAGCGCGGGAGCCAGCGACGCGGCCTCGTCGACCTTGGTGAAGATGCAGCCGGCAAGGTCGTCGCCGGCATAGGCCCGCACGACGTCGTCCAGGGTGTCGCCGCGGGCGGTGGCGTTGAGCAGCAGCAGCCGGCGCACGTCGCCGGCGCCGGAGAGCATGGCCGCCTGCTCGGCCACCATGCGGTCGCGCTGGCTCATGCCCATTGTGTCGATCAGGACCATGTGCTTGTTGCGCAGCCCGGCCAGGGTCTGGCGCAGGTCGGCCGCGTCGCGCACCGAGAACACGGGCACGCCGAGGATGCGACCGTAGATGCGCAGCTGCTCCTGGGCGCCGATACGGTAACCGTCGGTGGTGATCAGCGCGAGGCGGCCGGCGCCGTGGCGCACCACGCAGCGTGCGGCGAGCTTGGCGGTGGTGGTGGTCTTGCCCACCCCGGTGGGGCCGACCAGGGCATACACGCCACCACGGTCGAGCAGATCCTCGTCCGACCCGCAGGCCCGCATCATGCGGTCGAGCGCGGCACCGACCGCCTCGCGCGCCTCGATGCGGTCGGCCTCCTCATGCACGGCCTCGACCAGCTTGCGTGCGATCGCTGCGGAGAAGCCGGCCTCGAGCAGTTCGCCGAGCATCGTCGCACGCGCCGGCGCCTGGCGGCGGGTCTCGCCCCAGGCGAAACCGGCGAGCTGCCGCTCGATCATGCCGCGGATGCCGGTCAGCTCGGCCATCAGGCGGGCGTTGGTCTCCTGCAGCTCGCGCACCCGCGCGCTGCCGAACTCATCGGTATCGGGACGCCCGGCGGCACGCCCGGAGAACACCGCGGGCCCGCCAGCGGCCGGGCCGGTGCCGGGCGATGAGGTCGCGGCCGCGTTCCGCAACACGCCATCGCGGTTCCGGACGGCATAGTCGGCAGTCTCGATGCGGGGCGGATTGAAGGCGCGCACCACCGGAGCGGGCTCGGGGGCCGGCCGGGCAACCGGGCGGGCGGCGTTGCGCGCGGCACTGGCCGCCAGCGCCGACAGGCTCACGCGGAAGTCGGCGTCGTCTGCGCTGCGCGGGGACGCCTCGGGCGCAACCGTGGGAGCTGGCCGAACGTCACTGCCCGTGCGCGCCGCCACCGCCGCACGGTTGGCCGCCTGCAGGGCACCGACCGCCTCGCCCGGCAGCGCCAGGATCTCCACCCCGCCTTCGACGGCGCGGTTGGAGAGCACGATCGCATCCGGACCGAGGGCCTCCTTGAGCGCGCGGAGCGCTTCGCGGGCGGTGGGGGCAAAGTAGCGTTTGACGTTCATGGCGATTCTCCCGGTGGTCGTCGACCACTGCTTGATACGGATTATCGCCATCGGGAGTCCATCGCCAGGGTTCGAATAAAGCGGGTTTCCCGCGCCTATTCAGCCGACGATGCCGCAGCCGGATCGCGGCGGCAGGATCTCCGATTGCCCGTTCGCGGCCGGCGCCGCTCCTCCATCGCCCGGAAAGCGCGGCGGTTTCCGCAGGAGCGCCGCAAGGCGCGACCCCATCGGCTGGCTGGGGCGCTCAGCCCTGCGCGCCCACCATCGCGGTGACGCGGATGGTGCGGTTCTCCGGGACCTCGCTGTTGGAGACGACCTTGAGCGAAGGCACTGCACGGCGCAGGAAGCGCGACAGCAAGAGGCGCAGCTGCGCGGGCACCAGCAGCACCGGCGGCAGGCCGATGTCCTCCTGGCGCTGGGCGATCTGCGCAGTCTGGCGCAACAGGGTGTCGGCTAGGCCCGGCTCGATCGCCCCGCCCTCGCCGCCCGCGGCCATGGCCTGCATGAGGATGCGCTCCAGGCCCGGCTCGAGCGCCATGACCTGGACCTCGGCATTGCCCGGGAAAAGGCCCTGCAGGATGGCGCGGCCCAGCGCCTCCCGCACCCTTGTGGTGAGCTGGGCGGGGTCCTGCACGCGCGGCGCGTTCTCGGCGAGCACCTCGATGATGCTGCGCATGTCGCGGATGTTGACGCCCTCCTCGAGCAGGTTCTGCAGCACGCGCTGCACGGTGCCGAGCGGCAGCAGCTTGGGCACGAGGTCCTCGACCAGCTTGGGCGACTCCTTGCCGAGATGGTCGAGCAGGGCCTGGGTCTCCTGGCGGCCGAGCAGCTCGGCGGCGTGGTTGAGGATGACGTGGTTGAGGTGGGTGGCCACCACGGTGCTGGCATCCACCACGGTGTAGCCGAGCGCGTGCGCCTGCTCGCGCATCGAGGCGTCGATCCATACCGCGGGCAGACCAAAGGCGGGGTCGGTGGTCTCGCGCCCGGCGAGAGGCCCCGACACGCGGCCCGGGTTGATGGCGAGGAACTGGCCGGGATAGGCCTCGCCGCCGCCGACCTCGACGCCCTTGAGCGCGAGCCGGTAGCCGTTGGGCTTGAGCTCGAGGTTGTCGCGGATGTGCACCGGCGCGGACAGGAAGCCCACTTCCTGAGCGAACTTCTTGCGCAGCCCGCGGATGCGCTTGAGCAGCTCGCCGTCCTGGCCCTTGTCGACCATCGGGATGAGGCGGTAGCCGACCTCGAGCCCGAGCACATCGACCTGCGAGACGTCGTTCCAGCTCGCCTCCAGGTTGTCGGCGGCGGGCATCGGCGCCTGTGCGGCGGCCTCGGGCGCGGCGGCGGCCGCGGTCTCCTCGACGATGCGCTTGCGCCGCATCCAGGCCATGCCGCCGAGTGTTGCGGCGAGCAGCAGGAAGACCAGGTTTGGCATGCCCGGGATCAGGCCGAGCACGCCGATGATCGCCCCGGTCAAGGCCATCACCTGCGGGTTGGAGAAGAGCTGGCCGATGACCAGCCCGCCGACGTCGCCCTCGTCGCCGACGCGGGATACGACCAGACCGGCCGCGACCGAGACGATCAACGAGGGGATCTGCGCCACCAGGCCGTCGCCGATGGTGAGCAGGGTGTAGGTGTGGGCGGCGTCGCCCACCGCCATGTCGTGCTGCATGATGCCGACGAAGAGGCCGCCGATGATGTTGATCATCAGGATGATGATGCCGGCGACGGCGTCGCCGCGCACGAACTTGGACGCACCATCCATGGCGCCGTAGAAGTCCGCCTCCTGCGCGATCTCCTTGCGCCGTCTCTTGGCCTCCTTCTCGTCGATCAGGCCGGCATTGAGGTCGGCGTCGATCGCCATCTGCTTGCCCGGCATCGCGTCCAGGGTGAAGCGCGCCGACACTTCGGCGATCCGCCCCGCGCCCTTGGTGATCACGACGAAGTTGATCACGGTGAGGATGATGAACACCACCAGGCCGACCGCGGTGTTGCCGCCGACGAGGAAGTGGCCGAAGGCCTCGATCACCTTGCCGGCGGCGTCCGGCCCGGCGTGGCCCTCGAGCAGCACGATGCGCGTGGAGGCGACGTTGAGCGACAGGCGCAGCAGCGTGGTCACCAGCAGCACGGTGGGGAAGACGGAGAAATCCAGCGGCCGCGTCGAGTACATCGCCACCAGCATCACCATCACCGAGATCGCGATGTTGAAGGTGAAAAAGACGTCGAGCAGGAAGACCGGCAGCGGCAGCACCATCATCGACAGGATGACGATGATCAGCAGCGGCGCGGCGAGCGGGCGCAGGTTGGCCGGCGTGAGGAGCTGACGCAGGTTGAGGACGTCGTTCAGGGCCATGGTTCAGGCTTCATTCCGCGGGCACGCCGGGATCCATCCCGACGGGCACCGGCAAGGCGGTGGGGGCTGCGGGCGGAAGGCCGCCCTGCTTCATCCAGGCGTCGAGCTGATAGACATAGGCCATCACCTCGGCGACTGCGGTGTACAGCGCGGCGGGGATCGCCTGCTCGAGTTCGCAGTGCTTGTAGAGCGCCCGTGCGAGCGGCGGCGCCTCGAGCAGCGGCACCTCGCTCTCCTTCGCGATCTCGCGGATCTTGAGGGCGAGTTCTCCCCGCCCCTTGGCGACCACGACCGGCGCACCCATCTTCGCTGCGTCGTACTTCAGTGCGACCGAGAAATGCGTCGGGTTGGTCACCACAACGTCGGCCTTCGGCACCTCGGCCATCATGCGGCGGCGCGCCATCTCGCGCTGCATCGCGCGGATCCGGCCCTTGATCATCGGATCGCCTTCCTGCTCCTTGCTCTCGCGCTTGACCTCTTCCTTCGTCATGCGCAGCTTCTTCTGGTACTGCCAGAGCTGGAAGGGTACGTCGATCGCGGCGAGCAGGCCGAGGCTGAGTACGATCAGCAGGGTGGCAAAGACGACCGTTGCGGAGAAATCCGCCATGCCGGTCTCGAGCGGCTCGACCATCAGGCTGAAAAGGTGTTCGAACTCGAACCACAGCACCAGCGCCGCCACGCCACCGACCAGGACCGACTTGAGGATGGCCTTGAACATCTCGGCCAGGCCATGCAGCGAGAACATGCGCCCCAGCCCCTGCAGCGGATTGAGGCGATCGAACTTGAAGCCGAGCACATTGGGTGCGAAGACCAGGCCGCCGAGCACCATCGGTGCGGCCACCGCGGCGACGATCAGGGCGACGAAGAGCGGCATCAGGGTCAGCAGGGCGCCGCCGAGCATGCGCTCGAGCATGTCGAGCATGACGTTCTCGTCGAAGGCGGCGCGGCGGTCGAAGGCGAAGCCATCGCGAAACAGCCCCATCACCCGACCCGCCATCCAGCCACCGAGCAACAGCAGGGTCGCCGCGCCGGTGACGGTGACGAGAAAGGTCGACAGCTCCCGCGATTGCGGGACCTGGCCTTCCTCGCGCGCCTGCTCCAGCCTTCGTGGCGAGGGGTCTTCTGTCTTCTCGAGGTCGCTGTCTTCGGCCACGGCCGGCTCCGTCTGCCGCCCCGCCGCACCGCAGGCATGCGGGCGCGCGACGACGTGTGCGGATTATGGGCCGGGGTCAGCCAGGCGCGGACGCGGAAAACACACCTAAAAGGGGCGCAATTCGGCGCTTTGCGGAACGGCCCGGCGCAGCCGTCAGCGCGCCGCGGGCAGGCGGTCGATGCCGCGCATCACGGTGCCCGGCGCGATCCCGCGCTCTTCGAACCAGCCGGCATTCATCTCGAGCGCGAAGCGCGCCGGCGCCGCTGCGCAGTGATTGTCCTCGGTGCGCGGCGCCATGCGCTCGATGTTGAGGATCTTTCCGCCGGCGTCGATGAAGGCGACCGACAGCGCCAGGTGGGTGTTGCGCATCCACATGCAGTGCACCGCGTCTTCGGCGAACACGAACACCATGCCGCGCTGCAGCGGCATCGCCACTCGGTGCATCAGCCCGGTCTGGCGCGCCTCGGCGGTGTGTGCCACCTCGGCCTCGATGCGGTACATCCCGGCACCGAGCTCGGCGACCGGGAGGCTGGCCGTGACACCCTGCGCAGCGGCGGACAAGGCCGCGGTGCAAAGCACGGCGGAAAGGGAGGAGCGGAGGACGGCGGAGCGTTTCTTCATCGCGGAGCGGGTCCGATAAGCGTCGAAGCCGCGAGTTTAGCGTGCGGTGAGGAGGAAGGCGCGAGGCGTGAGGCGCGAAACCAGCGCAGCCGGAAACGCCGCGAGCGCTCCGCCCCCACCGCGCCTCGCACCTCACGCCTCCCACCTTACGTCGCCAGCATCTCCTGGTGCTTGCCGCCCACGCCGAGGTAGGCGTCGATCACGCGGCGGTCGCCGGCGAGCTCGGAGGCGGGGCCCTCCATGGCGACCGCGCCGGTCTCGAGCACGTAGGCATAGTCGGCCACCTGCAGCGCTGCACGGGCGTTCTGCTCGACCAGCAGGATGGACACCCCGCGGCTGCGCAGCTGGGTGACGATGCGGAAGATCTCGCGCGTGATCAGCGGCGCCAGCCCCAGGCTGGGCTCGTCCAGCATCAGCAGCTTGGGCTTGGCCATCAGCGCGCGACCGACCGCCAGCATCTGGCGTTCTCCGCCCGAGAGGGTGCCGGCCATCTGCGTGCGGCGCTCGCGCAGGCGCGGGAAGAGCGTGAAGATCTCCTCCATCGTCTGCGCGTGGTCGCGCAGGCCCATGCGGTAGCGCTGGAAGGCGCCGAGCACGAGGTTGTCCTCCACGCTCATCTCGCCGAAGAGCTCGCGCTTCTCCGGGACCAGGTTCATCCCGCTCGCGACCATGGTCTCGACCTCCGGCGCCACCATCGCCACGCTGTCGAACTCGATGCGGCCACGCGAGGGCAACAGCCCCATGATCGCCGACAGCATGGTGGTCTTGCCGGCGCCGTTGGGGCCGATCACGGTGACGATCTGGCCCTCCCCCACCGTGATGCTGGCGTCGGTGAGCGCCTCGACCTTGCCGTAGGACACGCACAGGCCCTCGACCTTCAGCACCGGACGATCGGTACGGTTGTTCGTCGCCATCAGTCTTCTCCCCCCAGATAGGCCGCGAGCACGGCCGGGTCGCGCTGCACGTCCTCCGGCAGGCCCTCGGCGATCTTCTCGCCGAACTCCATCACCACCACGCGATCGACCAGGCCCATCACGAAGTCCATGTCGTGCTCGACCAGCAGCACGCCCATGCCCTCGGCGCGCAGCTTGCGCAGCAGGTCGCCGAGCGCCTCCTTCTCCTTGTAGCGCAAGCCGGCGGCCGGCTCGTCGAGCAGCAGCAGGCAGGGGTCGGAGGCGAGCGCACGTGCGATCTCGAGGATGCGCTGCTGGCCAAGGGCGAGGCTGCCGGCCTCGTCGAACATGTGCTCGCCGAGCCCGACGCGCTCGATCTGGCGAGCCGCCTCGGCGAGCAGGCGTGCCTCTTCGGAGCGTTCCATCCGCCACGCCGCCGACAGCACGCCGCTCGAGCCACGCATGTGTGCCCCGATGGCGACGTTCTCGAGCACGCTCATGGTGGGCAGGAGGCGCACGTGCTGGAAGGTGCGGCTCATGCCCATGCGTGCGATCGTGCGCGAGCCCTTGCCGACCACCGACTCGCCGAGGAAAAGGACTTCGCCCGAGGTCGGCGTATCCACACCCGAGACCTGGTTGAACATCGTGCTCTTGCCGGCGCCGTTGGGGCCGATCAGGGCGAGGATCTCGCCGGCGCGCACCTCCAGGCTCATGTTGTTGTTGGCGAGCAGGCCGCCGAAGCGCCGCGTGACCGCCTTGGCCTCGAGCAGCACGCTGCCGGCGGCCGGCAGCTCGCGCCGCGGCAGCGCCACCGCGTCGCGATCGACGGCCCGACGCTGCGCCGCGACCGGGATGAAGCGCTTGAAGCCGGACACCAGGATCGGCCACAACCCGCCGCGCGCCTTGTGCAGCACCAGCACCATCAGCACCCCGAAGAAGATCACCTCGAAGTTGCCGCTCGTACCGAAGAGCTTGGGCAGCAGGTCCTGCAGCCACTGCTTGAGCACGGTGATCACGCCCGCGCCGACGAGCGCGCCCCAGACGTGCGCCGCGCCGCCGACCACCGCCATGAACAGATACTCGATGCCGATGTGCAGGCCGAACGGCGTCGGATTCACGAAGCGCTGCATGTGCGCGTACAGCCAGCCCGAAGCGCAGGCGAGCAAGGCGGCGAGGATGAAGATCACCATGCGCGAGCGCGCGGTGTCGACGCCCATCGCCTCGGCCATCACCATGCCACCCTTGAGCGCGCGGATCGCCCTGCCCTCGCGCGAGTCGAGCAGGTTGCTGGTGGTCAGCACGCCAGCGAGCACGAACAGCCAGATCAGGTAGTACACCTCCTCGCCCTGGCGCAGCTCGTAGCCGAACACCGAGATCGGCGGGATGCCGGTGAGGCCGGTGTGGCCGCCGAGGAAGGCCATGGTGCCGAACAGGAAGTACAGGCTCAGGCCCCAGGCGATGGTCGCCAGCGGCAGGTAGTGCCCGGACAGGCGCAGCGTCAGCTTGCCGATCAGGAAGGCGACCACGCAGGTGAACACCAGGCCCACCAGCAAGGCGAGCCAGGGCGAGCCGCCGGCCCAGCCGAGCCAGCCGGGGAGCTCGGCCGAGGTGGTGAGCAGCGCGGTCGTATAGGCGCCCAGACCGACGAAGGCCCCCTGGCCGAAGCTGGTCAGGCCGCCCACACCGGTGAGCAGCACCAGCCCGAGCGCGACCATGGCGTAGAGGCCGATGTAGTTGAGCAGGGTGATGTAGAAGGCCGGCAACACCAGCGGCGCCACGAGCAGCAGTGCGACGAACGCGGCCAGCACCAGGCGCGGAGAGAGCGCAGTTTTCATTCCTCTTCCTCCACGTGGTGGCTGGTCAGGGAGCGCCACACCAGCACCGGGATGATCAGCGTGAACACCAGGACCTCCTTGTAGGCGCTCGCCCAGAACGAGCTGAAGGATTCGAGCAGGCCGACCAGCACCGCACCAAAGGCGGCGAGCGGATAGCTCGCCAACCCGCCGATGATCGCGGCGACGAAGCCCTTGAGGCCGATCAGGAAGCCGCTGTCGTAGTAGATCGTGGTGATCGGCGAGATCAGCACGCCCGACAGGACGCCGATCAGCGCGGCGAGCAGGAAGGTGAGCTTGCCGGCGAGCGCAGGCGGGATCCCCATCAGGCGGGCGCCGTTGCGGTTGATGGCGGTGGCGCGCAAGGCCTTGCCGTAGATCGTGCGGCCGAAGAACAGCGCGAGCGCGACGATCAGCACGATCGAGGCTGCGACTACCCAGATCGTCTGTCCGCTGATCGACAGCGAACCGAGGTCGAAGCGTGCATCGGAGAGCGGCGGCGTGCGGTATCCCTCCGCGCCGAAGAACAGCAGCCCCAGGCCCACCATGGCGACGTGGGACGCGACCGAGACGATCAACAGCACCAGCACCGTGGCCTCGGCGATCGGCTGATAGACGATGCGGTACATCATCGGCCCGAGCGGCACCACGACCAGCATGGCGAGCAGGATCTGCACCGCGAGGCCGAGTTCGGCCAGCGGCAGCAGGCGCAGGAGTGCGATCACCGCAAGCGGATAGCCGACATTGACCGCCAGCACGCGAGGCAGCTTGCGCGCCTGTCCGGCCCGCAGCGCGCCGAGCCCGTCGAGGGCGGCGACGGCGACCCCGGCGCCGAGCAGCAGCCAGGCCGTGGCGGGAAAGACGTTGTTACCGATCATCGCGAGGGTGAGCGCGCCATAGGCGACGAACTCTCCCTGCGGAATGAAGATCACCCGGGTGACGGCGAACACCAGCACGAGCGCGAGCGCGAGCAGCGCATAGATGGCGCCGTTGGTGATGCCATCCTGGCCGAGGATCAGTGCAATCTGGAAATCCATGGGCGCGAGCCTCCGCGCGCCCCGGTCATGAGACGGAGCGCGATCGAGTGGACCGACTGATGGGGAAAGGGCGGTCGCCGCGCCGCAGGCCCGGCGACCGCGCGCGAGCGAGGCTTACTGGACGAGCTTCCAGGCGCCCTTCTGGATCTGCACCATCACGCGTGCGCGCTGGTCGAGACCGAGGTGGTCGTTCGGACCCATCGTGAACACGCCGTGGGCCCCGGCGACTTCCTTCATGCCCTCCAGCGCATCACGCAGCGCCGCACGGAACTCGGCGGTGCCGGGCTGGGCCTTCTTGAGCGCCTCGGGAACGGCCGCCTGAAGCATCACACCGGAGTCCCAGGCATGGGCGCCGAAGGTCGATACGCTGCCCTTGCCGTGCGCCGCCTCGTATGCCTTGATGTAGGTCATCGCGCTCGCCTTGACCGGGTTGTCGTCGGGCAGCTGCTCGGCGACCAGCACCGGACCGGCGGGCAGCAGCGTGCCCTCGCAGTCGGCGCCGCAGACGCGCAGGAAGTCGTTGTTGGCAACGCCGTGGGTCTGGTAGACCTTGCCCGACCAGCCGCGCTCCTTGAGCGTCTTCTGCGGCAGCGCCGCCGGCGTGCCCGAGCCCGCGATGAACATGGCGTCCGGCTTGGCCGCCATCATCTTGAGCACCTGGCCGGTGACGGAGGTGTCGGTGCGGGTGAAGCGCTCATTGGCGACGATCTTGATCCCGCGCGCCTCGGCGACCGACTTGAACTGCTCGTACCAGCCCTCGCCATAGGCGTCGGCGAAGCCGATGAAGGCCACGTTCTTGACGTTGTTGCTCGTCATGTGGGAGACGATCGCGGTCGACATGTGGGAGTCGTTCTGCGGCGTCTTGAACACCCAGCGACGCTTGTCGTCCACCGGCTCGACGATGCGGCTGGAGGCTGCCCAGGCGATCATCGGCGTCTGCGCCTCGGCGGCGACGTCGATCATGCCGAGCGAGTTGGGCGAGGTGGTCGAGCCGAGCACGACGTCGACCTTGTCCTCGGAGATCAGCTTGCGGATGTTCTTGACCGCGCTGGTGGTGTCCGAGGCGTCGTCGAGGACGATGTAGGTGACTTTCTGCCCGGCGATTTCCTTGGGCATCAGCTCGACGGTGTTGCGCTCGGGGATGCCGAGCGAGGCGGCGGGGCCGGTGGCCGAGACAGTTACGCCCACCTTGAGCTGGGCATGGGCTGCACCCGCCGCGAAGGCGAGGCCGAGCGCGACGAACAGCGTTTTCTTCAGTTTCATGGTATCTCCTCCGGTCGTTATGGATTAGGCGACCAGCCTGACCATGACGGGCCGCCCTTCTTGCCACCCGATGAAACCCGATACCTGCGGTTCAACGAAAAGCGCCTCAATAGTAGACGATTCCGCGCCCCGCGGGCGTGATGCTTTCTACGCGCAAAGCGGCTGCCCACGCCGCTTTGCGATGTTTCAGACGTACTGTCCCGCGTCCACCCGGATCACCTCGCCGGTGATCATGCGCGCCATGTCCGACAGCAGGAACACGACCGCGGCGGCGATGTCGTCGGGCGTGGCGAGCTCTCGCATCACCGACTCCTGCAGCGCTCGCTCGAGCACCTCGGCCGGCAGCGCTCGTGCCATCTCGGTCATGACCATCCCGGGCGCGACCGCGTTGACGGTGATGCCCTTCGGGCCGAGTTCACGCGCGGCGGTCTTGGTGAGGCCGACCATCCCGGCCTTCGCCGCAGTGTAGTTGGCCTGACCGAACTTGCCGCGCAGGCCGTTGATCGAGGTGATGTTGACGATCCGGCCGCAGCCGGCCGCGATCATGCCCGGCGCACAGGCGCGCAGCATGTGGAAGGCACCGCTCAGGTTGACGTCGAGCACCGAGCGCCATTCGTCGTCGCTCATCTTGAGCAGGCTGCGGTCGCGCGTGATTCCTGCGTTATTGACCAGCAGCGTCGCCGCCTCGGGCAGTTGCGCCACCGCGTCGGCCACCGACTGCGCGTCGGCCACGTTCACCCGGTGCAGGATGCCTGCCGATTCATTGCTGTCGGTCATGTCGAAGACATGCACCCGGGCGCCGCGCGCGACCAGCGCATCGGTGATCGTGCGCCCGATCCCGCGCGCACCGCCAGTGACGATCGCGACCTTTCCGGCCAGTTCTCCAGTAAAACCCATGAGCCGATTCCCCTCGGGATGTGCATGCGCCAGAGGCCCGCTGGTGCGGACCCCGGGCCGGTTCGTCGCGAACGTTCAGACGAGCGGGCGCGACAGCGAGAGCTGCTGGCCAGGACGGAAACCGCAGCGGTCGAGGAAGCGCAGCAGGTCGAAGCGGTTCCACTCGACCTCGGTGCGCACCGACTCGACGTGCAGCGAGGTCAGGTTGGCGAGCAGTTGCGACACCAGCGCACGGCCGACATGTTTTCCGCTCGCGGCGGGATCGACGCCGATGGTGTCGATCACCGCGGCGGTCGCCGCCCGACCGAACTCGCCGAAGTCGACCCGCGCCATCAGGAAGCCGGCGACGATGCCGTCCTGCTCGGCGACGACCGAGACACGGACGCCGGATTCGCCGAGCGCCTCGTCGAACTTGCGGCGGTAATAGGCGCTACGATCCTGGCCGCTGCTGTGGCGGTCGATGCGCACGACGGCGTCGAAATCGGCCGCGTTCAGCGAGCGCACCGGGATGCGGTCGCGCGACAAGGCCTCGGCGTCGTCCTGGCTGGCGTCGCTGTAGTCGGGCTCGGTGTTGAACTGGTCCAGCAGTTGCTTGGTGGTGGGATGCGGACGCGTGGTCATCGCAGATCTCCAGGTTGTCGTTTCCGGACGTGAGCTCAGAAGTTCACGTATTCGGTCGGGCGCTCGAGCACCAGCCGCGGCGACAGGCGAAAGCCCGCTGCGGAGAAGAATTCGACCAGACCGGGCCGATCCCACTGCGCCTGGGTACGCATCTCGCTGGCGCCACGTTCGCGGGCGCTGCGGTCGAACTCGCCCACCAGTTTGCGGGCAAGACCTTGGCGCTGGGCGCCCGGGTCGATCGCCACGGCGTCGAGCACCGCGACACGCTCGAGGCCGCCGAACTCGCCGTCGAGGAGGTGCCCCAGCAGGAAGCCGGCGACCTCGCCGCCACGCTCGGCCACGCAGGAGAAGAATCCCGCGGGGCTCTGCTGCTCGGCCTTGAGGCGGCGCTCGAAGAAGCCGGCGCGGCTCTCGCCACCGTTGGTCGCGTCGAGGCGGGTGACCGCCGCCAGATCGCCGGCGGCCAGCGGCCGCAGCTTGATTTCGGTATTCGCAGTCATTGCGTCTCCCTGAGATGACTGGGGCGGGGACCCGTTCCGGCGTCCCCGCCGGTGGATCAGTGCAGGCTGTCGTACTTCGCCTGCAGTTCGTCCTGCGATTCGCGGTAGTCCGGGTGATCCTTGATGCAGTCGGCCGGGCAGACGAGCACGCACTGCGGCTCGTCGTGGGCACCGACGCACTCGGAGCACTTGTTCGGATCGATCACGTAGATCGGGTTGCCGGCGGTGATCGCCTCGTTCGGGCACTCCTCGACACAGGCATCGCACGCGGTGCAGTCGTCATTGATGAGCAGGGCCATGATGGCTTCCTCCTGTACGCTGGTTTCAGGCCGCGGCGGCGAGCGGCTGCCCGCCCAGACGCGCGAGTTTCTCGTGGCGGAAGGCGCCCCACAGGGCCGCGCCGATCGCGCCGGCGAAGGGCGAGTCGGGGTGGTTGAAGGCGGTCACATTCATCTTCTGCTCCTTGACCGACTCGTTGAGCGTCTTCAGCAGACCCTCGTCGAGCGCCAGGCCGCCGGTGCAGAGCACCACGCCTTCGCGCGCACCGATCGACTTGAGCAGCTTGGCGAGGCGACCGGCCATGGAGATGTGGATGCCCTTGAGGATGTTGGGTGCCGTGATGCCACGCGACACCATGTTGATGACGTCGGTCTCGGCGAGCACCGCGCAGATGCTCGACACCACCTCGGGGTTGTCGGCCTGGGTCGACAAGGAACCGATCTCGTCCTGGGCGATGCCGAGGTAGCGCGCGATGTTCTCGAGGAACTGACCCGATCCGGACGCGCACTGGCTGGTCATCTTGTAGGTCTCGACCTTGCCGCGCTCGTCGTTGCGGATCGCCCGCCCGTGCAGCGCGCCGATGTCGAGCACGGCACGGGCTTCGGGGTTGAGGTACACCGCGCCGCGGGCGTGGGTGGTCATGGAGTAGAAGTGACCGGTGTGGAAGTGGAGGCTCTCGCCCTCGCCGGTGGTGGCGACGTAATCCACGTCCGAGGCCTTCAGTCCAACCTCCTCGAGCAGCGCGTGGTAGGCCTCCTCGGCGAGCTTGAAGGGGTCGCGCTGACGGATGCGGTCGTTGCGCTTGGCCAGCCACTCCGTCTTGTCGCCCTCGACGCGGAAGAGGACGGTCTTGACGGCGCCGGTGCCGATGTCGATGCCTGCAGTGATGGTCATTTTCAAGCCTCCACGACGGCGCGGCGGGCGAATTCGGAAGCCCCAAGCGCACCGGTATAGATCGAATCCGGGTCGATGTTGATCTTCACCTCCCCGTAGTTTTCCTTGACGAGCTGGCGCAACTCCTTGACCGCGGCCTCGTTCTTGGCCACGCCGCCGGTGAAGGTGAACTCGTCGGTGATGCCGCCCGAGCGCGAGATGATCGACATCGCGCGCAGCATGATGGCGCGGTGCAGGCCGGCGAGGATGTCCTCGCGCTTGTCGCCCAGCGCCAGGCGGTCGCGCAGCTCGGCGCCGGCGAACACCGTGCAGGTCGAGTTGATGCGGATCGACTTGGTCGCCTTCATCGCGAGCGGGCCGAGTTCGTGCAGGCCCATGTTCATCTCGTCGGCGACGTAGCCCAGGTAGCGGCCGGTGCCGGCGGCACAGCGGTCGTTCATCTGGAAGTTGACCACGATGCCCTTCTCGTCGATCTGGATGCCCTTGGTGTCCTGGCCGCCGATGTCGAGCACCGTGCGGGTCTTCGGATACATCAGGTGGGCGCCCAGGCCGTGGCAGAGGATCTCGGAGCGGATGTGCTCCTTCGGGAAGGGCAGGCGCACGCGGCCGTAGCCGGTGCCGACGACGTAGCGCTCGACCATGTCGACATCGAGCGCGGCGTCGATCGGCGCGCCGAGCGCGGCGGTGTCGAGGTCGGCACCCGAGAGCTCGCCGCGCACCCGCTCCATCGCGGTGCGGAACTTGCGGTTCATGTCGCCCGAGGGCGGACGGTTCTCGACCTCGATGATCGACTTGTCGTACATGTGCAGCAGGTGGTCGAAGGGAATGCCTGCATCGCGGGCCACTTCTTCGCCGATCTGCATGAAGCGCGAACCGGCGAGGTCGCGGAAGAAGTCCGACTTGCGCTGCGCGCCGGGCGCGAACAGCTGGTCGGCCTCCTCGTCGCGCAGGCGGCGGAAGACTTCGGTCAGCGCAGCCGTGATCACCTTTTCCTTGCCGGCGAAACGCGGGCCTTCGACGTTGGCGATGCAGGTCTGCTCGAGGTCGCCGAGCTGCTCGATGAACTGCTCGCGACGGAAGTTGCGAGTCAGGCCGCCGAGAATCTCATCGACCCGGCCAGCCAGCACCGGCTCCTTGTCGAGCTCGCGCCGGATCAGGCTCAGGCGGGCATCGATCAAGGCCTCGAGCTTGGAGACGCGTGCGGCGGTATCGTAGTTGGAGCGGGAGTTGGTGATGCCGCGACCGAGCACCTGCCCCTTGTCGTCCATGACGACCGCCTTGGTCGTGGTGGACCCCAGATCAATTCCGACGAAACATTCCATGATGCCCTCCTTACGCGGCTGCCAGCGACGCGCCGCTGCGTTTCTGATCGACCATCTGGAAGTAGCTCTCCAGGCGGTTCTTGACGTTTGCGTGCGAGAAATAACGCGGATCGACGAGGTCGGTCTCGATGAACGCGGCCGGCTTGCCGGTCCGCTTCTCGATCTCGCGCATCATCAGCAGCTGACCCGCAGAGAAGCTGTTGCAGCTCTTGATCGAGTTGATCAGCAGGCCGTCGGCCTGGTAATCGTTCATGTACTTCTCGAGCAGTTCGACGCGCTGCGGCAGGTTGTTGTTGGTGTAGCAACCCAGGCAGTAGTCGGCCAGCGTGCCCAGCGGATCGTTGGGGTCGTGACGGAAACCCTGGTCGTAGAGGCCGCCGACCTTGGTGTAGGAGCTCGCCACCACCACCGCGCCTTCGTCGTAGAACAGCTTCCAGAACTCACGGAAGCTGGTCCAGTTCGGAGGACCTTCGACGACCAGGCGGTACTTCTCTTCCTTCATGTCGCCTTCGGGCGTGATCGGGCCCTTGCCCTCGCGGATGCGCTGCTCGATCTCCTTGCGCACCAGGTCGTAGTACTCGACCGCGTCGGCGGTGCCGCGGAAGGCGGTGAACATCGGGCCGATGTAATACACGCCGCCGAAGTAGGCATCGATCGGGGACGGACGGTTCTTCGCGCTCTCGAGCACCCACACCAGGTTGTCCTCGGCCTTGGCCGAGTTCTTCAGGTATTCGCGCAGGCGGTCGATGTCGAACTTGACGCCCGAGACCTTCTCGAACATCGGAATGACTTCTTCCTTGAGCTGCTTGACGACGAAGTCACGCATGTTCTTGGTGATCTTGCCGTCGCCCTGGTACGGGATCTGCAGCATCACGGTCGGGCACTTGTACTCGTGGCGCAGCAGCTCGAACCACTTCATGAAGGTGAAGCAGCCGGTGTAGGACAGCAGCAGCATGTCCGGAGCGGGCATCGGCTTGCCGTTGGGGGCGATGTTGCCGCGGCCCATCATGCCGATGTCGGCCTTGACGTAGGTGCACACGTCCTCGGAGTGGCCCGCCTTCTCTGCGTCCATGATCATGCCGCCGGAAACCTTGCGCATGCCGTTCTGGATGGCATTGGTCTCGGGCAGGTTGTTGACCATGTCGAAGCACATGATCAGCTCGTTCAGGTTGCCCGGGACGAAGGTCGATACGACCTTCTCGCCCGACTCCTTGGTGCTGGTGAGACGATCGTAGTTGCCGGCGATCATCTCCTTCTGCTTCACCATCGAGGGTTCTTTGATGACTTCGGGGGAGGTGGCTGCGCTCATGATTAGCTCCAGAGTTTGATGGAGTCGGCGAAGGTGCCGGCCTGTTCGCGGATCGGCTGCATCTGGCCCGAGTTTTCCGCGTACTTGAACGAGATGTAGGGGACGTTGTGCTCCGAGCAGCGGTCGGCCAGCATCGGGCGCTCGAGCAGCGCGGGGTCGCAGAAGCTGGGCGCGGCGAAGATGACGCCTTCGGCGGCGTTGCTGCGCACCTGCTCGAGCAGGTACTTGCCCTTGTCCTCCTCCTTGTCGTCGTACTTGGCGGCGGTGGCGATCGACTCGTGCAGGAAGGCGAGCGACAGGTTCTGCATCGGGTCGCCGCTGGTCGAGACCGGGTTGCGCAGCCAGCGATGCACGATGATGTAGTCGTCATCGACGATGTAGCAGCCGGCGAGCTCGATCGACTTGATCAGGTTGAGCGGCGGCTGCTCGCAGAACGAGCCGTTGATGACCACGCGGCAGTTGTCGCGCTTGGAGGCCTGGACCTTCTCGGCCGCGGCCAGGTAGTCGCGCAGGATCTGGTTGTGCTCTTCGACGGGCACCACCAGGCCGGCACGCATCAGCAGGTAGACCTCGGACGAGGGTACCTTCCAGGGCTCGCGGGAACGCATGCCATACACGGCCTGCACCAGCTTGCGGTTCTCGTTGTAGATCTCGATCGAGGCGCGCAGCGCATCGTCGGTGATCTTGCGCCCGGACAGGTGCTCGAGGCCTTCGCGCAGCTCGTTCAGCTCGTTGGTGTAATAGCTGCCGCCGACGTCGTCCTTGTAGTTCTGCGGTACGTCGAAGTAGCGGACGTACTTGCCCGGGAACAGGAGCTTCCACATCCCGGACAGGTTGCGGATCACGTCGCAGATACTGGGGAACAGCATGCCATCGACGAAATCCATGCGCTTCGAAAGCCCCAGCTCGATGGTCGAGCGTGGGATGCGACAGATGTAGCTCTGGTAGTAGGCGTCGCCGTGGATGACCTCCAGGCCGTCGCCACCGCCCATGATGCCGAGCGGGAGCATGCCCGCAGCGTGGATGATCTCGCGCGGCACGTACACCGGCATGTAGGCGATTACCTTGCGCGAGGGGTCGGCCTCCTTCCACTTCCTTGCGGCGGTGAAATCGAGGTCTTCGTAGAGCGCTTCACAGCGCGCGATGATGTCTGCCGTACTCATGGTCAACGGTTCTCCCAGTTTGCAGGACGCTTCTCGAGAAAGGCCCGAAGACCTTCCACCGCATCGTGGCTGGCCATCAGCTCCTCGAGATACATGGCCTCCACGGTTTCCAGTTTTTGCTTGATCGCCGGCACCCGGTCGCAGCGCGCGGCACGGACCGCGAAACGCAGCGAGCTGGCGCTCAGCGCAGCAAGATGTTCGTCGTACCACTTCAGCGCGGCCGCCTCGGGGTCGTCGGCGAGCACGTCGGCCAGGCCGATGCGGAACGCCTCGGCGCCGTCGATGCTGCGCCCCGAGAAGAGCAGCTCCTCGGCACGCGACTGCCCGACACGCGGCGGCAGCAGGCAGGAGGCCGCAGGAGCGAACACGCCCAGGCGAATCTCCGGCTGGCCCAGGCGCGCATCCGGCGCGACGAAGAGCAGGTTGCCCGCCGCCGCCACCTCCAGGCCGCCACCGAGGCACTGGCCGCGGATCGCGACCAGGATCGGCACCGGGCTGTCCAGCATCTGCCGCACCAGCGCGTGCAGGGTCTTGAGCATCTGCGCGCACTGGTCGGGCATGTGCTCGTCGACGCTGGCGCCGAAGCTGAAGTGCGGACCCTCGGCGTCGAGCAGCACCGCACGCAGCGCCGGCGAACCCAGGTGGGCGCCGAGCGCCTGCTGCAGCGCGCCGATCATCGCGGCATCGACGATGTTCGCCTTGGGCCGCGCGAGGCGCAGGCGGAGCAGGCCGCCGTCGCGCTCGAGCCAGGCCTTGAGCGGATTGATCGCCTCGCCCATCACTTCGCCCCCGGCATCAGGCTTTCGATCAGCTCGGGCGTCCAGGGCGTGCCGACGGCGAGCGCAGCGCGCAGGTCGGTGAACTCGATCTCGCGCCCGGTCTCCTTGTTGCCCTCGTTGAAGGCGCGGAAGCCGGTGCGGGCCTCGTTCATCATGTTGAGCGCGAGCCAGGCGCGGCTGTTCTCCTTGTTGCGGTTCCAGGCATCGAGCTTGGGCTTGCGCAGCTCCTCGAAGCTCTTGGTCAGGCACTCGGGGAAGGTGGAGATGAGCTTGGCGCACAGCTTCTCGACCGCCTCGTCGAGCAGGGAGAGATCGATCTCGCCGCGCTTGAGCACTTCCTTGCCGGCAGCCAGCTCGTCGCCAGTCTTGAACTCGCCATGGATGATGCGGCCGAACTCGTCGAGGTAGCGATCGGTGATCACCAGCGGGTTGGCGACGAACTTGCCGTCGACCTTGAGCGCGGGGACGATCTGCGACGAGATGCCGAGGCGGTAGGCCTTGTGCGCCGAGAACGGCTCGCACAGCGTGCCGGAGACCATGGCCTGCTCGCAGCCGATCATCACCGGCAGGAAGTCGGTGGCGCCGCCGATCGCGGCCGAGCCGTGCTTGGGTCCGGCCTGGCCGAAGTTGGCGAGGTCCTGGGCGACGGTGAAGTCCGCCGCCATGCCGATCTCCTGCCCGCCGCCGATGCGCATGCCATTGACGCGGCACACCACCGGCTTGTCGCACCCCAGGATCGCCGACACCATGTCGTTGAAGAGACGCATGTACTGGCGGTATTCCTGCGGGTTGCCGGCGTAGTACTCGGCGTATTCCTTGGTGTTACCGCCGGTGCAGAAGGCCTTGTCGCCGACCGCGGTGAACACCACCGTGGCGACGTCGCGGGCGCAGGACGCGGCGCGGAAGGCGAGGATCAAGCCCTTCACCATGTCGGTGGTGTAGGAGTTGTACTGCTTCGGGTTGTCCAGCCAGATCCAGGCGTTGTACAGGCCGGGGACGACCTCGCCCTGCAGGTTGCGCGCGGGGCGCTTCTCGTAGATCACGCCCGGCACCACGGTCTCCGGCACCAGGTTGTGGTCGACCAGGTGCTTGGGCGCGGTCTGGTCGATCACGCGTTGCGTCGTCTCTTTCATCTCGTATGGCTCCTCTGTCTGCTCTCTTGTCGGTATGGAAGGGGATGCGGGAATCAGGGGGTCAGGATTGCGCGCCGGGTCAGCTTGTGGGCATGGGCCGCCTCGAAGACCTCGTTGATCTGCGCGAGTGGATGGCGCTCGACGAAGTTGGCGAGGTTGATGCGGCCGTCGAGCACCAGTTCGAGCGCAGGCGGGTAGTACTCGGGCAGGCAGCCCCAGTTGCCGAGCGCGCGGGCGTGAAAGGCCATCAGGTTGGAGAGGCGGACCTCGACCTTGTCCATCGTGAAGCCGACCACCGCGAGCGTGGCGCCATGGTTGATCAGGCTGTAGGCGTTGGTCTGGCCGGCGCCGCTGCCCGAGCACTCGAAGATCTTCCAGCGCGTGGTGCGCAGGCCGTTGGCCTTGGCGTGCGCCTCGATCGCCTTCTTGAGGTCGCGACCGGTCACCTCGCGCGCATTGAGCGTCAGCGCCGCACCGTACTTCGACATCAGCTCGAGCTTGGCCGGATCGACGTCGATCGCCACCACGCTCGCGCCGAAGGCATTCGCGATCTGCACCGCATAGCCGCCGACACCGCCGACGCCGATCACGATCGCGACATCGCCCGGCTCGACGCCGGCCTGCGTCACCGCCTGATAGGGCGTGGTGACCGCGTCGGCCACCACCGAGACGTCGGCGAGCTGCAGGCCGGCGGCGGCGAGGCGCTGCTCATCGACCGCGCACAGGCCGCGCGCCGGCACCACGATGTGGGAAGCGAAGCCGCCCTGGATGTCGTTACCGGGCATGACCTGGGCGCGGCAGATCGTGCCGTGCCCGGAGGTGCAGAGCTCACAGGTCCCGCACGGCATCACCGCCGGCACGATCACAGCGCGGCCGACCCACTGCCCCGCCGCGCTGCCCGCACCCACTACCCGGCCGCTGATCTCGTGACCGAGCGCGAGCGGCAGCGGCTGGTTGGTGCGCACGCCGTCGTAGTAGTAGCCAAGATCGGTGTGGCAGACGCCGCAGCCGGCAACCTCGACCACCACCTGGTCGGCGGCCAGCTCGCCGATCTCGAACTCGGTACGAACCATCGGCCGCCCCGGCTCCACCATCATCCAGCGATACGGTTTGGTGCTCATCTACCCACTCCTTCCGTTTACGTTCGCGTCAACTTTAACCGACCCGTTCGGCAGCCGGATCCACTTCTTCCCTGCCGCCGCGTTGGATGCAAAGTTAAATCAGCCCGGCAGGAAGGCAGTTGACCAATGTCAACAGATTGACGTTTGCGTCAACGTAAACTTTGTCGCATCGGAGCTGAGTGCACGTGGCGAGCGCTGCAGACCACCAGGCCTCCGGTTGGCGCCGCACCGGCTTCACCCGAGGGGACGCGCGCATGGGCCCTGAACAGGACCGCGCCGGCATCCGCCGGCCGAAGGTCGAACATTGGAGAACGAGGATGACAGCCCGATCGGTTTCAATAACATTCGCCGGCAGCGGCGGTGCGGGGGTGATGACCGCAGGCAACATGCTGCTCGACGCCGCCGGCCGCGCCGGCTGGTACGCCTATATGACGCGCTCGTCGGGCGCGCAGATCCGCGGCGGAGAGGCCGCCGCAATGATGCGCCTGTCCACGTCGCCGGTGCAGTCGCACGACGACCACTTCGACGTGCTGGTCGCGATCGACTGGCAGAACGTCGGCCGATTCTCCGCCGAGATCCCGATGACGACCGACGGCCTGGTGCTCGGCGACCCCGACGGCGGCGAGTTCCCCGAGCAGATCGGCGCCAAGGGTGCGCGCTCCGCCGACATCCCGTTCAAGAAGATGGCCAAGGAGATCGAAGGCGGGCGGCCGAACATGATCGCGCTCGGCGCCGTTGCCGGACTGGTGGGGCTGCCCGAGGACGCGGTGCTCGGCGTGGTGCGCGACTCGCTCGCCAAGAAGGGAGAGGCCGCGCGCACCGCCAGCGAGGCTTCGGTACGTGCCGGCATGGCCTTCGCCGCCGGGCTGCCTGCCTGCCCCCGCCTGGCCGCTGCCGAAGGCCAGAGCGAGCGCCTGTGGAGCATCACCGGCAACGAGGCCGCCGGCCTCGGCGCGGTGCGCGGCGGCATCCGCTTCGTCGCCGCCTACCCGATCACCCCGGGCACCGAGGTGCTGGAGTGGCTTGCACCCAACCTCGCCAAGCTCGGTGGCGTGCTGGTGCAGGCCGAGGACGAGCTCGCCTCGATCAACCAGATCATCGGCGCCTCCTATGCCGGCGTACCCTCGCTCACCGCCACCTCCGGCCCCGGCCTGGCGCTGATGACCGAATCGCTCGGCCTCGCGGTGGCCTCCGAGACGCCGATCACCGTGGTCAACGTGATGCGCGGCGGCCCCTCCACCGGCATCCCGGTCAAGTCCGAGCAGAGCGACCTCAACATCGCGCTCTACGGCCTGCACGGCGACGCCCCGCACCTGGTGGTGGCGCCCAACTCGCTCGCCGACTGCGCGTTCTCCACCCAGTGGGCGGTCCACCTCGCCGACAGCCTGCAGACCGCCGCGATCGTGCTCTCCGACCAGTCCCTGGGACAGAGCCGGGCGACGATCGCGCCGCCCGCCGATCCGGGCTTGCGCGCGATCCGCCTGATGCCCGAGGGCGAGGCCGCCGAACGCTACCGTCGCTACACCAACACCGCGTCGGGCGTCTCGCCGATGGCCGTGCCGGGCATGAAGGGCTATCAGTACACCGCCGACGGCCTCGAGCACAACGAGTACGGCACCCCGTCCAGCGCCGCCGCCGACCACAGCGCCCAGCTCGACAAGCGCCTGCGCAAGCTCGCCGCGCACGACTACGGCCAGCACTGGGCGGACATCGAGGGCGACGGCGACATCGCCGTGCTGACCTGGGGTTCCACCACCGGCCCGGTGCGCGAGGCGCTTGAGCGCTTCCGCGCCAGCGGCGGCCGCGCCCGCCTGGTGTCGATCCGCCTGATCTCGCCGGTGCGTCCGGAGCAGCTCGCTGCCGCGCTCGCGGGCGTGTCGCGAGTGCTCGTCGTCGAACAGAGCCACGGCGCCCAGTTCCACCGCTACCTGCGCGCGCACTACGACCTCCCGGGGAGCGTGCGCGCCTTCCACCGGCCCGGCCCGCTGCCGATCCGTCCGAACGAAATCTTCCGCCAACTGGCCGACTGGAGCTGAACATGGAAGCCACATCCACCTGCCCGAGCTATTCCGCGCGCGACTACAAGTCCGAGGTCAAGCCCGTCTGGTGTCCGGGCTGCGGCGACTACTCGGTGCTCGGGTCGATCACCAAGGCCCTGGCCGAGCTGTCGATCCCGCCCGAGAGCGTCGCCCTCGTATCCGGCATCGGCTGCTCCTCGCGCCTGCCCGCCTACACCAACGTGTTCGGCTTCCATGGCGTGCATGGCCGCGCCCTGCCGATCGCCACCGGCATCAAGGTGTCCCGCCCCGAGCTCACCGTGATCGCCTCCGGCGGCGACGGCGACGGCTTTTCGATCGGCGGCAACCACTTCATGCATGCCTGCCGGCGCAACGTCGACATGACCTACATCGTCATGGACAACGAGGTCTACGGCATGACCAAGGGCCAGGCCTCGCCGACCACCGCGCCCGACTGGGAGAAGAGCAAGCTCACCCCCCAGGGCACCGGCATCAACCCCTTCCATCCGCTGGTGATCGCGCTCGCCGCTGGCGCGAACTTCATCGCCCGCGGCTTCTCCGGCGACCAGAACGGCACCGCGCAGCTCATCACCGAGGCGATCCGCCACCCCGGCTTCTCCTTCGTGCAACTGCTCAGCCCCTGCGTCACCTTCCGTCCCGAGCAGCGCGACTGGAAGGACATGGTGCACCCCGCCGCGGTCGACCCGACCGACGACCCCGCGCGCGCCGCGCGCCGCCTGATGACCGACGACGGCTTCAACGTCGGCGTGCTCTATCGCGGCAGCCGCAAGCCCTTCCAGCCCGAGCGGCAGGCGAGCGTCGATTCAGTGGCAGATCTCGAGAAGGAGTTCGTGTTATGAGCAAACCCGATCCGCAGGAAACCGGCATCCACTCGGTGGAGCACCTGCTGGCGCACGCGCTGGCGATGGAAGTCGAGGCGGTCGAGCGCTACGAGTCGCTCGCCGACCAGATGGAAACCCACAACAACCGCGACGTCGCCGTGCTTTTCCGCAAGCTCGCGGAGATCGAGAAGCTGCACGTCGACAACGTCAACGACATCAGCGAGGGGCACACCCTGCCCCATATCGCGCCGTGGGAGTACTCCTGGGAAGCCCCCGAGAGTCCGGAGGCCCCCTCGGTCTCGGCCGAGGGCCTGCATTACATGATGCATCCCTACCACGCGATCGCGATGGCGCTCGAGGCCGAGCGCCGCGGGGTGGACTTCTACGACCGCCTCGTCGCCCAATCCGAGCGCGAGGACATCCGCAAGCTCGCCGCCGAACTGTGCGAGACCGAGCGCGAGCACGTCACCCTGCTCGAAGGCTGGCTCGCCCGCTTCCAGCCCCCGCCCAAGGGCTGGAACGAGGACCCGGACCCGCCGTTGCTGCAAGGGTGAGGCGTGAGGCGCCAGGAGTGAGGCGCCAGGAGAGCGATGCGCGCACTGGGAGGCCAGCGCGCGCATCGGCTTTTGGAGCGGCTCAAGCAAAAGGCTCCGGCATCAGGAAAGAAGGAAGGCCTGAAGCGAAAACGCTCCAGCCGCGATCGACCGACGACATCGCGACCGGATGCGACGAGGCGTCAGGTCGAGCGGTTTTCACCCCTCGCGCCTGACGCCTCGCCCCTCACATCTCACGCCGTCTGATCGACGCTCAGCTCGTATCCCGCCTCGCGCAGGCCCTGCACCACCGCGCCGGCATCCTTCGCCTCGAAGCGGATGGTCGCGGTACGCAGGCCCTCGGACTGCGGCGTGCGCGGCGACACCACCGAGACGATGTAGCCGCCCTGCGCATTGACCGAGGCGAGCAGCGCGGCGAGCTGGCCGGCTCGATCCTGCAGCTTCACGGTGATCCGCGTCGCGCCCTCGACCCAGCAGCCGGTGATGTCGAGGAAGAAGTCGAGCAGGTCCACGCTGGTGACGATGCCCACCAGGCGACCGGCGTCGTCCACCACGGTGAGGCAGCCCAGCTTCTTGGGCCGCATCATGCGCGCGGCCTCCTCGATCTGCGTCCGCGGCGAGCAGCTGACCACGGACTTGTGCATGATGTCCGCCGCGGTGATCTTGGACAGCAGGTACTTCACCTCGCCGACGTCGAGCGTCGTGATCATGGAGGGCTGCGCACGCTGAACGTCGCGATGCGAGATGATGCCCAGCACCTTGCGGTCCTGGTCGATCACCGGCACGTGGCGAACCTTCTTCAGTCGCATGATCTCGGAAACCTGCGAGAACGAGGCTTCCGGAGCGACGTGCAACACCTCCCGGGTCATGATGTTTTCGACGAACATGGGGCACTCCATTTGGAAGAGGGAACGGCAGATTGGAGACAACAGCGGCGGGACTGCGGACACCCGACATCACTCGACTGGCCTTGCTGGACGACCGACGCGCGCAAGCACGCGGCGAGCAACCCGGGCGCTTGCGCGCAGTTTATCGGAAACGCGAAACCCCAAGCAGCAACCAGAGTTAACGTGCACGTTAACTCTACACAAAATTCTTACGTTCACGTCAACGTTATTATTTGACAAATATCAACCGACCGGTCAGTCATAAGATCTAGTATTCCTCCCATAAGCCAAGAAGGGGGAGCAGGCATCCGCAGCCTCGCCGCTCACCACCGGAGGAGACACCCGATGACCGTCAGCAACCCGCAGGGCACGACAAAGATCGCCACCTACTGCTACCAGTGCGTGGCCGGGCCCGACCTGCTCAAGGTCAAGATCGAGGATGGCGTGGCGACCGCCATCGAGCCGAATTTCGACGCAGAGGACGTTCACCCCGCCGCGGGCCGGGTCTGCGTGAAGGCCTTCGGCCTCGTACAGAAAACCTACAACCCGAACCGCGTCCTGCAGCCGATGAAGCGCACCAACCCGAAGAAGGGGCGCCACGAGGACCCGGGCTTCGTACCCATTTCCTGGGACGAGGCGCTCGACACCATCGCCGCCAAGCTGCGCGGCATCCGCGAGACCGGCCTTCTCGACGCCTCCGGCTATCCGCGCGTGGCCGCGAGCTTCGGTGGCGGTGGCACACCCACCGCCTACATGGGCACCTTCCCCGCCCTGCTGGCGGCCTGGGGCCCGGTGGACATGAGCTTCGGCAGCGGCCAGGGCGTCAAGTGCTACCACTCCGAGCACCTCTACGGCGAACTCTGGCACCGCGCATTCATCGTCTGTCCCGACACCCCGCGCAGCAAGTACATCCTGTCCTTCGGCAGCAATATCGAGGCCTCGGGCGGCGTGTGCGGCGTCTGGCGCCACGCCGCGGCGCGCGTCGAGCAGGGCGTAAAGCGCGTCCAGATCGAGCCGCACCTGTCCGTCACCGGCGGTTGCTCCGCCGAGTGGGTGCCGATCAAGCCCAAGACCGACGCCGCCTGCATGCACGCGATGATCCACGTGATGCTGTTCGAAAACGCGCGCTCGCGGCTGGACATCGACTTCCTCAAGCACCGCACTGCGTCGCCCTACCTGGTGGCGCCGAACGGCTTCTACCTGCGCGACCCCGACACCCGCAAGCCCCTGGTGTGGGACCTGAAGGCCGGCAAGGCCGTGGTCTTCGACACCCCCGACATCGACCCCGCGCTCGACGGCGACTTCATCGCCTCCGGCCTCGAGGTCCTGCCCGACGAAGAGCTCGTCACCCACGAGGGCGTGGCGGTGCGCAGCGCCTTCGGCAAGCTGCTCGACCACGAGCGCAGCTTTACGCCCGAATGGGCCCAGGGCATCTGCGACGTGCCGGCGGCGACCATCCGCTGCGTCGCCAACGAATACCTCGACCACGCCGAGATCGGCGCCACGATCGAGATCGAGGGCCGCACCCTGCCCTACCGCCCGGTGGCGGTGACGCTCGGCAAGACGGTGAACAACGGCTGGGGTGGCTACGACTGCTGCTGGGCGCGCACCCTGATGGCCTGCCTGGTCGGCGCGCTCGACGTGCCCGGAGGCACCATCGGCACCGCGGTGCGCCTGAACCGCCCTGCCAACGACCGCCAGAGCAGCGCCAAGCCGGGCGTCGACGGGTTCATGGACTACCCGTTCAACCCGACCGACAAGGAAAACTGGATCTCGCGCCCGCAGATCCGCAACGCCAACCGCACCCTGGTGCCGCTGGTGGCGAACTCGGCGTGGAGCGCCGCGCTCGGCCCCACCCACCTGGCCTGGATGCAGCAGCGCCACGGCTTCGAGAGCTTCCCCGAGCCCACCCAGCCCGACGTCTGGTTCTTCTACCGCACCAATCCGGTGATCTCGTTCTGGGACACCCCACAGGTGGCCGAGGCGGTGGCGAAGTTCCCCTTTGTGGTCGCCTTCAGCTACACCCGCGACGAGACCAACCATTTCGCCGACATCCTGCTGCCCGACTGCACCGACCTCGAAGGCCTGCAGATGCTGCGCATCGGCGGCACCAAGTACGTCGAGCAGTTCTGGGACCACCAGGGTTTCGCTCTGCGCCAGCCCGCGGTGCCGCCGCAGGGCGAGACGCGCGACTTCACCTGGATCAGCACCGAGCTCGCCCGCCGCTCCGGCATCCTCGACACCTACAACAAGGCGATCAACCGCGGCGCCGCCGGCGTGCCGCTGAAGGGGCCCAACTACGACTTCTCGCTGCAGCCCGACCGCGCCTACGGGGTCGAGGAGATCTGGGACGCCAGCTGCCGGGCGGCCAGCGCCGAGCTCACCGAGGGCGCCGAGGACCATGGCCTGGAGTGGTGGAAGGAGCACGGCTTCCGCACCATCGAATATCCGCGCCTGCAGTGGTTCCTCTATCCCCACCTGGTGGATCTGGGCCTGCGCTTCGAGATGCCCTACCAGGAGCGCATCTCCCGCATCGGCGAGGAGCTCGGCCGCCGCCTGCACGAATCCGGCATCGACTGGTGGGACCGCCAGCTCACCGAGTACCGCCCGCTGCCCGAGTTCCACGACTTCTCCCACCTCATCAAGCACGCGGTGATCTCCAACCTGGGCGGGCGCGACGAGGACTTCCCGTTCTGGCTGCTCACCGCGCGCAGCATGCAGTACTCCTGGGGCGGCAACGTCAGCTTGCAGATGGTGCGCGAGGTGGCCGCCAACGTGAAGGGCCACCGCGGCGTGATCATGAACCCGACGGCCGCGCGCAAGCTCGGCATCGAGGACGGCGACCTCGTCGAGGTGCGCTCGCCGCTGCGCGAGACGCGCGGCCGCGTCGTGCTGCGCCAGGGCATCCGCCCGGACACCCTGCTGATGGTCGGCCAGTTCGACCACTGGATCACGCCCTACGCGAAGGACTTCGACGTCCCCAGCATGAACGCCCTGGTGCCGATGCTGATGGACCTGACCGACGCCACCGGCTCGGCCGCCGACATCGTACCGGTGTCGATCAAGCGCATCGGAGGTGCCCAATGACCCGCTACGCCATGGTGGTCGACCTGCGCCGCTGCGTCGGCTGCCAGACCTGTACCGCCGCCTGCAAGCACACCAACGCCACCCCGCCGGGCGTGCAGTGGCGCTGGGTGCTCGACGTCGAGGCGGGCGAGTTCCCCGACGTCACCCGGACCTTCGTCCCGGTCGGCTGCCAGCACTGCGACGAGCCCCCCTGCGAGACGGTGTGCCCCACCACCGCCACCAAGAAGCGCGCCGACGGGCTGGTCACCATCGACTACGACCTCTGTATCGGCTGTGCCTACTGCTCGGTCGCCTGTCCGTACAACGCGCGCTACAAGGTCACCCGCGACACCCCGGCCTATGGCCAGGGCAAGATGCCCAACGAGACCCAGCGCGCCGACCCGGCGCGGATCGGGGTGGCCACCAAGTGCACCTTCTGCGTCGACCGCATCGACTACGGCCACGCCCACGGCCTGGTGCCCGGCGTCGATCCCGACGCCACCCCGGCCTGCGCCAACGCCTGCATCGCCAGCGCGCTCACCTTCGGCGACATCGACGACCCCGACAGCAAGGCCTCGCGCCTGCTGCGCGAGAACGAGCATTTCCGCATGCACGAGGAGCTCGGCACCGGCCCCGGCTTCTTCTATCTCTGGGAGAAAAAGCAATGAGAGGCGTGGAACCTGAACTGCAGCCCTTCTGGGACGAGCGCGCCGCGGGCAACTTCATCGGCGGCGGCACCGGCGCCGGCCTGCTGCTATGGACCGCGATCGCGCCCAGCGGCCACGGCACGGCGACCGGCCTGCCGCTCTTCCTCGCGCTCGCCGCCATCGGTGTCGGGCTGTTCTGCGTGTGGATGGAGATCGGCCGCCCCCTGCGCGCGCTCAACGTCTTCTTCCACGCGCGCACCTCGTGGATGACGCGCGAGGCGATCGTCGCCGGCCCCCTCTTCCTGTGCGGCCTCGTCGCACTGCTCAGCGGCTGGCTGTTCTTCGCCTGGCTGGCGGCGCTGATCGGCATGGGCTTCCTGTACTGCCAGGCGCGCATCCTGCAGGCGGCACGCGGCATCCCGGCCTGGCGCGAGCCGGCGCTGCTGCCGCTGATCGTCGTCACCGGACTGGCCGAAGGCGCGGGCATGCTCGCGCTGCTCTCGCCGCTGCTCGCCGGCTCGCCCGGAGCCGAGTTCGCCTTCCCGCTGCTGGTGCTGGTGGTGCTGCGCTTCTGGCTGTCGCGACGCTACGCCGCCCACCTCGCTCGCCCGAACAACGCGCCGCTGAAGACGCTGCGCGCGCTGCGCGAGACCGACCGCCACTTTCTCCTCCTCGGCCACTATCTGCCGGCGGCGGTGCTGGTGCTCGCGCTCGTGGCCGGCGGCAGCTTCGGCACCGCGCTGCTCGCGCTCGCGGGCATCGCGGTGGCGGCCAGCGGCTGGCTGTTCAAGCTCGCACTCATCACCCGCATCGCCTACACCCAGGGCTTCGCACTGCAGCAGGTGCCGGCACGTACCCCCGGCTACTCGCACCCCGGCGTCAAGCCGGGCTGGAACTGAACCCCTCCCTCCACCCCGCGGCGGCGGACCACTGCGGACCGCCGCCGACATCAGGAGCAAAGCGCATGTACGAGGTCAGGATTCATGGTCGTGGCGGTCAGGGCGCGGTGCTTGCCGCCCAGCTGCTCGCGACCGCACTCGTGTTCGACGGCAAGTACGCCGTCTCCATCCCAGCCTTCGGCTTCGAGCGCCGCGGCGCGCCGGTGGTGTCCTTCATCCGCGCGAGCGAGCAGCCGATCCGCCAGCTCACCAACATCTACGCACCGGATTGCATCATCTGCGTCGATCCCACCCTCGCGCGCACGGTCGACATCTTCGCCGGCCTCAAGCCCGGCGGAGCGATGGTACAGGCGACCTCGCGCCCGCTCGCGGAGGTGACCGTCGCCGACAGCGTCGGCACGGTCGGCCTGTGCGACGCGGTACGCATCGCCACCGAGATCTTCGGCCGCCCGATCACCAACACCCTGATGCTCGGCGCCTTCGCCCGCACCACCGGCCAGGTCTCGCTGGCGGCGCTCAAGAAGGTGATCGAGCAGTCAGATTTCCGCCACGCCGGCCTCGCGCAGAACCTCACCGCCCTCGAACGCGGCTACGAGGAGACGACGGTGCACACCCTCGAACGGAGGATCACAGCATGAGCGAGCGACATACCCACTATCCCGCCTGGCACCTCAAGCAGCACGGCGTGCCGGAAGACCTCTGTCCGGTCGCCACCGAGCTCACCCCGATGCTGCCCGGCGACTGGCGCAGCTTCCGCCCGGTGGTGGATCGCGACAAGTGCGTCAAGTGCGCGGTGTGCTGGCTGTACTGCCCGGTGCAGTGCGTCGAAGAGCACGCAGCGTGGTTCGACTTCAACCTGAAGACCTGCAAGGGCTGCGGCATCTGCGCGCACGAGTGCCCGCAGCGGGCGATCATCATGGTTCCGGAGGCGCAATGAACACCACCACGACCGAAGCCGTCGCGCCCGCCGTCGCGGAGCGCACCCCTCAGCTGATGCTGGTCGAGGGCAACGAGGCCGCCGCGCTCGGCGTCGCGCTCGCCCGCCCAGACATGGTCGCGGTCTATCCGATCACGCCGCAGACCTCGCTGGTCGAGAAGCTCGCCAAGCTCATTGCCGACGGCAGCATGGACGCCGACATCGTCGACGCCGAGGGCGAGCACTCGGTGCTCTCGGTGCTGCAGGGCAGCGCGCTGGCCGGAGGGCGCACCTACACCGCGACCTGCGGCCCGGGCCTCGCCTTCATGTTCGAGCCCTATTTCCGCACCTCGGGCATGCGCCTGCCGATGGTGATGACCATCGTCACCCGCGACGGCATCACCCCGCAGTCGGTGTGGGGCGGCCACCAGGACGCGATGACGGTGCGCGAGGCGGGCTGGATCCAGATCTACTGCGAGACCGTGCAGGAGGTGCTCGACACGACGGTGATGGCCTTCCGCCTCGCCGAGCACCACGACGTGATGCTGCCTGTCAACGTCTGCCTCGACGGCAACTACCTGTCCTACGGCGCCTCGCGGGTCGAGATGCCCGACCAGGCCGAAGTGGACGACTTCATGGGACGCAAGGACGTCAACTGGCACGTCGCCCTCGACCCGCTGCGCCCGATGGCGGTCGACCCGCTCACCGGCGGCTCGGGTGGCACCGGCCCGGAGACCTTCGTGCGCTACCGCCGCGGCCAGTGTGCCGGCATGAAGAACGCCCTGCGCGTGATCACCGAACTGCACGAGGACTGGGCGCGCCGCTTCGGCGACAGCCATCGCTTCGCCCCGCTGGTCGAGGAGTACCGGCTCGACGACGCCGAGTACGCGATCATGACCCTGGGCAGCATGACCGGCGCCGCCAAGGACGCGGTCGACGAGGCGCGTGCAGCCGGCGAGAAGGTCGGCCTCATCAAGATCAAGACCTTCAGCCCCTTCCCGGTCGATGCCCTGAAGCACGCCCTGCGCGGCGTGCGTGCGCTCGGTGTGGTCGACCGCTCGGTCAACTTCCGCTGGAACTGCGGCCCGATGTTCCAGGAGACCCTCGGCGTGCTCTACCGCCTCGGCCGCCGGGTGCCCGCGCAGAGCTTCATCGGCGGCCTCGCCGGCGCCGACCTCACCGTCACCACCTTCCACCGCGTCATCGCCGAGACCCGCGCCCTCCTCGAGCTGCCGGCCGCCGACGAGCCGGTGTGGCTGAACGCGAAAGACTGAGCGCCAGGGACAGAGGAAACCACCATGCACACCACCGACTATCTGATCGCCGGCAGCAGCCATGCCGCGCTCGAGGCGATCAACGCGATCCGCATGCACGACGGCGAAGGCTCCATCACCGTCGTCACCCGCGACCCGCATCGCCCCTACTCGCCCACCGTGCTGCCCTACGTCGTCTCCGGGCGCTCGACGCCCGAGCGCGTCTATCTGCGCGACGACGCGTTCTTCACGCTCAACAAGGTCGACTACCGCAGCGGCTGCGCGCTCGCCGGCCTCGACCCCGCGGCACACCAGGCACGCCTGGCCGACGGCAGCACGATCGGCTACCGCAAGCTGCTGCTCGCCACCGGCGCCAGCCCGGTCGTGCCGCCCATCCCCGGCATCGACCGCGTCGACTACCACGTGCTGCGCACGCTCGACGACGCCACCCGGCTGCGCGCCGCGATGGCCGGCTCGAAGAACGCGGTCGTGCTCGGCGCCGGCCTGGTCGGCATGCACGCCGCCGAAAACCTGGTCAAGGCCGGGGCCAGCGTCACCATCGTCGAGATGAGCAAGCAGCTCACCTCCGGCTACTTCGACGAGGTCGCCGCCGGCATGATCGAGCAGGCCTTCCTCGGTAACGGCGCGAAGATCCGCACCGGCCACCGCGTCGTCGGGCTCGAGCCCGGGCCGGAGGGCGCGACCCTGCAGCTCGACAACGGCGACACCATCCCGGCCGACCTGCTGCTGGTCGCGGTCGGCGTGCGTCCCGAGCTCGGCTACCTCGACGGCAGCGGCGTCGCCACCGAGCGCGGCATCCTGGTCGACGACGCCATGCGCACCAGCGTCGAGGACGTCTGGGCCGCCGGCGACTGTGCGCAGGCGCGCGGCTTCTTCACCGGCACCCCGGTGATGAACGCCATCCTGCCCGACGCCACCGTGCAGGGCCGCATCGCCGGCATGGCGATGGCGGGCGACCCGGGCGTCAAGCCCTACCCGGGCGGCGTACCGCTCAACACCTACCACTTCTTCGGCCGCCACGCGATCTCGGTGGGCAGCGCCGCGGTACCCGAGGGCGGACGCGCGCAGGTGCGCTTCGACGCCGCGAGCGGACGCTACCTGCGCGCGGTGTTCGACCGCGACGAGCGCCTGACCGGCATCTTCGGGGTCAACGAATTCTTCGATGCCGGCGTGATGGCCCAGCTCATCCTCCGGCGCACCGATCTCGGACCGCTGCGCGAACGCTTCTTCGCGCAGCCGCTCGCCACCGGCCGCGAACTCATGTCGCAGCTCTGGCGCTAAGGGGAAGACCATGGGACAAGCCTACTCCACCATCGCCTTCGACCCCGCCAAGTGCGACGGCTGCGGCAAATGCATGACGGCCTGCGCGAGCGTCAAGTTCGACTCCACCGACACCACCCGCTCGCTGATCCAGATCGTGCGCAGCGGCGGCGCCCGCATCGAGCCGCCGCGCCCGGGCGAGTTCGAGCTCGCGCTCTGCCGCCAGTGCGCCGACCCCAAGTGCGTCACCGTCTGCCCGGCAGGCGCGCTCGGCAAGAACGGCGCCACCGGGGTCATCGACTGGGACGCCTCGAAGTGCGTCGACTGCCTGCTGTGCACCATCGGCTGCAGTTACGCCGGCATCGCGCTCGACGAGCACAGCGGCCGTGTCAGCAAGTGCGACACCTGCGACGGCAAGCCCGCCTGCGTGCCCGCCTGCCCCACCGGCGCGCTGCGCCACGTCACCACCGCGCGCATCTACAACGAGGTCGGCAGCTGGGAAGACCTGTTCGCCCCCGGCCTGGCCGGCTGCCAGGGCTGCAACACCGAGTTGCTGATGCGCCACGCGCTGCGCCGGGTCGGCCCCGACACCGTGCTCGCCACTCCGCCGGGCTGCGTGCCGGGCATGGGCTCGGTGGGCTTCAACGGCACCACCGGCACCAAGGTGCCGGTCTTCCACCCGCTGCTCACCAACACCGCGGCGATGCTCGCCGGGGTCAAGCGCCAGTACGAGCGCGTCGGCCGCAAGGTTACCGCGATGGCGATCGCCGGCGACGGCGGCGCCTCGGACGTCGGCTTCCAGTCGCTCTCGGGCGCGGCCGAGCGCGGCGAGCGCATCCTGTTCATGGTGGTCGACAACGAGGGCTACATGAACACCGGCATGCAGCGCTCGAGCTGCACGCCCTACGGCGCATGGACCTCGACCACCCCGGTCGGCGAGCACACCCGCGGCAAGTCGCAGGACGCCAAGAACCTGCCGATGATCATGATCAACCATCGCTGCGAATACGTCGCCACCGCGTCGACCGCCTACATGGAAGATCTCTACGAGAAGCTCGACAAGGCGCTCGCCGCCTCCGAGCGGGGCTTCGCCTACCTGCACGTGTATTCGCCCTGCACCACCGGCTGGCGCTTCCAGAGCGCGCTCAACATCGAGGTCGCGCGCAAGGCGGTGGAGTCGAACTTCGTCACCCTGTGGGAATACACCCCCGAGAGCGGGCTGCACTTCACCCGACCGGTGGACAAGCCCCTGCCGGTCACCGACTACCTCGAGGCGATGGGGCGCTTCCGCCACCTCAGCCCGGAACAGGTCGAGCACATCCAGAAGAAGGTCACGGAGAACCTGCGCTTCGTGCGCAAGATCGCGGAGCAGGCCGATGAGCAATGAGAAGCCCGCCACCCCCGAGCGGATGAGCCGCGCCGAGCTGCAGGCGCTGCAGCTCGAGCGCATGCGCTGGTCGCTGCAGCACGCTTGCGACAACGTTCCGCACTACCGCCACGCCTTCGAGGCCGCTGGCGTGCGGCCGTCCGACCTGCGCAGCCTCGCCGACCTGGCGAAGTTCCCCTTCACCGCCAAGCAGGACCTGCGCGACAACTACCCCTACGGCCTGTTCGCGGTGCCGATGGCGAAGATCGTACGGGTGCATGCCTCGTCCGGCACCACCGGGCGCCCCACCGTGGTCGGCTACACGAAGGGCGACATCGAGCGCTGGGCCGCGGTCATGGCGCGCTCGCTGCGCGTCGCCGGCGCGAGCTGCGAGGACATCATCCTCAACTCCTACGGCTACGGGCTCTTCACCGGCGGCCTCGGTGCGCACTACGGCGGCGAGGCGCTCGGCGCCACGGTGATCCCGATGGGCGGCGGCAACACCGAGAAGCAGATCCAGCTCATCCAGGAGTTCCGCCCCACGGTGATCATGGCCACGCCGTCCTACATGCTGACGCTGGCCGACACGATGCAGAGGATGGGGCTCGACCCCTCCGCGACGACGCTGCGGCTGGGCATGTTCGGCGCCGAGCCGTGGACCAACCAGATGCGCACCGAGATCGAGCGCATGCTGGGCATCGACGCGATCGACGTGTATGGCCTGTCCGAGGTCATGGGCCCGGGCGTGGCCTGCGAGTTCGTCGGCCACAAGGACGGCCCGCACATCTGGGAAGACCACTTCTACCCCGAGATCATCGATCCCGTCACCGGCGAGGTGCTGCCCGACGGCGAGCGTGGCGAGCTGGTGTTCACCTCGCTCACCAAGGAGGCGATGCCGGTGATCCGCTACCGCACCCGCGACCTCACCCGCCTGCTGCCCGGCACCGGCTGCGCGATGCGGCGCATCGACAAGATCACCGGGCGCAGCGACGACATGCTGATCATCCGCGGGGTGAACGTCTTCCCGACCCAGATCGAGGAGGTGCTCCTGCGCCACGACAAGCTGTGCGGCCACTACCAGCTCGTGCTCACCCGAGAAGGCCACCTCGACCAGCTCACCGTGCGCGCCGAGCTGCGCCCCGAGCTCGCCGACCGCATCGGCCAGGGCCTGCGCCGGCAGATCGGCGAGGAAGTCCGGCACGCGATCAAGAGCTTCGTCGGCATCAGCGCCGAGATCGAGATCCTGGAACCCGACAGCATCGAGCGCACCCAGGTCGGCAAGGCCAAGCGCGTGATCGACCGCCGTAACACCGCAGCCAGCACCGCCTGAAAGTGCTCGCGGCCCGCTGCCTGCGCAACAAGCGCTGTGCCGGCAACGGGTCACCGCGAGCCTTCGCATGGCACGCCGACAGCGCATCACCCCACAAGAACAGACACGGAGACACCCGATGACCGAAGTCCAAAGCCACGCCGCCAGTGCTGCGGCAGGCGCAGCCGCGCAGCTCTACCGCACGGCGCTCGAAGCCGGGCGCGCGACGCTGGATACCGGCGAGCTCGCCCGCCTGCTCGCCGCCGCCGACCTGCGCACCACGACCGCAGCGGCCGGCGCGATCGAGCTGTCGATCCGCGTCCATGCCACGCGCGAGTTCGGCCTGGTGCTCGATGCCGGCGCCGGCGGCCTCGACGCCGCGCTCGACCCCGCCAACTTCGCACGCGATCGCGCGGCGGTGCATGCGGCGGTCGAGCTCACCGACGGCGAGGACTTCCTCGCGCGCTTCCGCCGCACGATCGCCTGGCAGCGCATCGCCGCCCTCGCCGCCCGCCGCGGCGCACAGCCCCCCGAGGCGGCGCTTGCGCGCCTCTTCGAGGCCGCGCTCCAGCTGGCCGCGGGCGGCCTGCCCGACGCCCCGGGCGCGCAGGTCGCCCTGCACGAGCTCGTGCTCGACTGCGCCTGCGACGGCGAGGCGGTGCAGGTCCTCGCCGCGCGCTGCGGCGTCGGCGCCCCCCCGCTGCTGCGCGTGGCGCGCCCGCTCCACAAGATCGACCGCCTGCTCCACCCCGAGCGCATCGGCATCGTCGGCGCCTCGGCGAGCGGCATGAACTTCGGCCGCATCATCCTGCGCAACCTCCTCGGCAGCGGCTGCCCGCCCGAGCGCCTGTGCGTGATCCGCCCCGGCGGCGGCGAGATCGACGGCGTCGCCTGCATCGAGAACCTCGCCGCGATCGAGGGCAAGCTCGACCTGCTGATCGTCGCGGTCGCCGCCGACGCGGTCTACCCGCTGGTCGACGAGATCATCGCGGCCGCCACCGTCGAGGCCGTCATGCTGATCCCGGGCGGGCTCGGCGAGACCGCGAAGAGCCGCGAGCCGGCCGCCGCGCTGGCGGCCCGCATCAACGCCGCACACGCGCGTGACGACGGCGGGCCGATCTTCCTCGGCGCCAACTGCCTCGGCGTGGTCTCGCACCCCGGGCGCTACGATTCCTGGTTCATCCCGCTCGAGCGCCTGCCCAAGCCGCAGAAGGCGCCCGAACGGCGCGCGGTCATGCTGAGCCAGAGCGGCGCCTTCATGATCACCCGGCTCTCGCACAACCCCTGGCTCGACCCGCGCTACATGATCGCGATGGGCAACCAGACCGACCTCACCCACGGCGACCTGCTGTCCTGGTTCGCCGCTCGCGAAGACGTCGACAGCATCGGCATCTACGTCGAGGGCTTCCGCGACCTCGACGGCCTGGCCTTCGCGCACGCGGTGCGGCGCGCGGTGCTCGCCGGCAAGCAGGTCGTGGTGTACAAGTCCGGGCGAAGCGAGGCCGGCCAGGCCGGCGTCATGGGCCATACGGCCTCGATCGCCGGCGACCCGGTGCTGTTCGCCTCGGTGCTCGCGCAGGCAGGCGCCACCGTCACCGACAACGTCGAGGTCTTCGACGACCTCTTCTACATGGCCGGCACGCTGCACGCCAAGCGCATCGGCGGCGACCGCCTCGCCGCAGCGAGCGGCGCCGGCTTCGAGGCGGTCAGCGCCGCGGACTCCAGCGTCGGCGAGACCTTCTCGATGCGCATGGCCACGCTCTCGGCCGACACCGTCGGCCGCATCGAGGCGGTGCTGGCCGAGAAGAAGCTCGCCGCCTTGGTCGAGGTGCGCAACCCGCTCGACATGAACCCGGGCGCAGACGACGACGCCCACGTGCGCATCACTGCAGCCATGGTGGACGACCCCGAGGTCGACGCGGTCGTGATCGGCCTCGACCCCACCGCCCCCATGGTGCGTGCACTCGAACAGAGCCGCCTGCGCCCCGGCTACGACCTCTCCGACCCCGAGAGCACGGTACACACCCTGCCGCCGCTGGTGGCGCGCACCGACAAGCCGATCGTCGCGGTCGTCGACGCCGGCCGCCTCTACGACGCCATGGCCGCCGGTCTGATGGATCGTGGCGTGTGCGTCTTCCGCAACGTCGCGCGCGGCACCCGCGCACTCGTGCGCCACGTCGAGGCGCGCCTCGACGCCGAGCGTATCCGCAGGCATTTCGGGCGCGACTGACCGCGCGCCCTCCCCCTCCCACCCGCTTACCCCACCACCAACAACCCAAGCACCCGCAAACGGAGACAGATGATGAGCGAAACCCTTCAAGCCGGCCTCACCCTCACCCGCAAGTACGACATCGACACCGCCCGCACGATCGCCTTCATGGGCGACGAATGCCGCGTCTATTCCACCCCGGCGCTGCTCTACGACATCGAGGTATGCTGCCGCGACCTGCTGCTCGAGCACATCGGCGAAGGCAAGGACTCGGTCGGCACCCGCATCGAGCTCGACCACGTCGGCGCCACCCTGCTCGGCATGTGGATCGAGATCACGGTCAAGCTGGTCGAGGTCAATGGGCCGGCGGTGGTCTTCGAGTTCAGCGCCCGCGATGCCCTCGAGGAGGTCGCCCGCGGCCGCCACAATCGCTTCGTGGTCGGCGTCGACAAGACCCGCCAGCGCCTGCTCGGCAAGCTCGCCAAGGCGCAGGCGGCCTGAACGAAGCAGCATTCGCGCCTTGCGGCGCTCCTACATGGGCCTTCTCGGCTCGCGCCGTAGGAGCGCCGCAAGGCGCGAACACGGCGCCTGGAATCCGCGCCATCGCCGCTTCGAAGCCCCATTCGCGGCTTGCGCCGCTCCTACAGGAACCTTCTCGGCTCGCGCCGTAGGAGCGCCGCAAGGCGCGAACACGGCGCCTGGAATCCGCGCCATCGCCGCTTCGAAGCCCCATTCGCGGCTTGCGCCGCTCCTACAGGAACCTTCTCGGCTCGCGCCGTAGGAGCGCCGCAAGGCGCGAACACGGCGCCTGGAATCCGCGCCATCGCCGCTTCGAAGCCCCATTCGCGCCTTGCGCCGCTCCTACAGGAACCTTCGCGGCTCGCGCTGTAGGAGCGCCGCAAGGCGCGAACATGGCGCCCGAATCGGGCGCCCTCGCCGGCTCAGCGCACCAGGCCGGCGCGTGAAAAGTGAAGGACGCCGCCGGCCGTCACCACCGCGGCGGTCAGCGAGAGGCGATCCGCCCGCCGCGCGACCGCGAAGCTCGCCCCACCATCCCGGCTGTCGAGGCTGACACCGTCGAGGCCGACCGCATGTACGCGACCGTCGAAGGCGACGAGGTCGGTGACCGAGCTCTGCGAGCCGGTGTCGACGCGCTGCCAGTGTTCGCCGCCGTCGGTGCTGCGATAGACGCTGCCGCGCAGGCCGCCGACGATCAGCGTGCCGTCGGCGAGCGCAGTGCCGCTCCAGAAGGTGCCGCGATACCCGGTCGGGTGATAGCTCCAGCTTTCGCCCCCGTCTAGCGAACGCAAGACGAGGCCGCGCTCGCCGGCGATGTAGAGGTGACCCTGCACATCGCCGAACGCACTCATCAGGTTGGCGTCGGCGCGCGTGTCGCCCGGAGGCGGCGGCAGCTCCGCCTCCTCCCAGGTATGGCCGCCGTCGCGGGTACGCAGCATCAGCGACCACAGCCCGACCGCGACCCCGTTGCGCGCGTCGGTGAACGCCACCGCGAACAGCGGCCGGTCCTCGACGGCGTCGATGCGCTGCACGCTCCAGGTCTCGCCGCCGTCGGTGCTGTGCAGGATCACCCCGAGATGCCCCACCGCCCAGCCCTGGCGCGCGTCGGTAAAGCTCACCGCGGTCAGGGTCGCGTCGACCGGCACCTTGCCGGCCTGGCGCCAGTGCGCGCCCTCGTCGTCAGAGAGCAGCACCACCCCGCGCTCCCCCACCGCGATCAGGCGGGTGCCCGCGCGGGTGGCGTCGAGGATCATGCTGCGCTCGGCAAAGGCCGAGCGCACCGCGGGCCGCGGCACGAAGGCGGCGGCATCGGCGCCCTGCGCAGAGGCATCGCCGGCGGACAGGGCCAGCCCCGTGGAGAGCGTCCCAAGGCAGGCCGCCAGGAAGGTCGGGAAGAAGCGCGCGCGGCGCGGCTTCGGCAAGGCGTTCATGTGCACTCCGCACTCAATGCGCCAGGATGCCCGGCGCGCGCACCGGGCCCTTGCGCGGGAAAAGGCGCTCCATCCACACCGCGAAGGCCGGCAGCGCGGTCATCGCCATCACCATGTTCACCATGAACATGAAGGCGAGCAGCTTGCCCATGTCGGCCTGGAACTTGAGCTCGGAGAACATCCAGGTCGCCACGCCCGCCGCGAGCGTGATCGCGGTGAAGATGGTCGCGGTGCCGACCTCGAGGATGGAGTGCTCGAGCGCCTTGACGATGTTCTCCCCGTTGGCGAGGTGCAGCTGCAGGCGGTTGTAGATGTAGTAGGCGTAATCGACGCCGATGCCGACGGCGAGCACCATCACCGGCAGGGTCGCCACGGTGAGGCCGATCTCGAGCTCCTTCATGAACCAGTAGCCGATGAAGGTGCCCACGGTCAGCGGCAGGCAGCACGCGATCACGGCGCGGAAGTCGCGGTACATCAGCGCCACCAGCACCATGATCGCCGCGTACACATAGAGCATCATCGGCAGCTCGGACTTGTGCACCTCCTCGTTCACCGCCGCCTGCACGCCGGCGTTGCCCGAGGCCAGCCGGATCGCCAGACCGGGCTCGCGATCGCGCTCGCGGAAGGCCTTCACCGCGTCGATCACGCGGTTGATCGTGGTCGCCTTGTGGTCGGACAGGAACAGGTGCACCGCGGTCATGCTGCAGTCCTTGTTCATGAAGCCGCGCACGCGCCCGATCTCGGTCGCGAGCGCGGCGTAGTTGCCGGGGTCGCCGGGCACCACCGACATCTTCGGGTTGCCCTCGTTGTAGCCCTCGTTGTAGGTGCGCAGCTGGCCGGAGAAGGACAGTGCCGACAGCACGCCGGGCACGTGCTGCATCTCGGCGACGAAGCGGTCCTGGTAGCGCCCCACCGCAACGTCGTCGCAGGCGTCGGGCGGCGCCTCGAAGATCACCGTGAGCCAGTCGAGGCCGGTGTCGTAGCTGCTGGCGATCGACACCGCGTCGCGGTTGAAGCGCGCCTCCGCGCGCAGCTCGGGCGCGCCCGGCTGCACCGTGCCGATGACGCGGTCGTGGCTCTGCCACACCGCCACCGCGAACACCGCCAGCGTCAGCGCGATCACGATCGCCGCGTTGCGCGGCTCGGCCACGCGCGCCAGCGTGCGCAGCCAGGCCGAGCGCTTCTCGCGCTTGAGCACGGCCTTGTCGGCGTATTCCTTGGTGAAGCTAAACAGCGAGGCCGCCAGCGGCAGCATCACCAGGTTGGTGACGATCTTGTAGCCGACGCCGAGCGAGGCGGTGATCGCGAGCTCGCGCACCATCGGGATCGGGATCAGGATCAGCGTGATGAAGGACACGAAGGCGGTGACCAGCGCCAGCGTGCCGGGAATGAGCAGGCCGGTGAAGCTGGCGCGCGCGGCCTCGTCACTCGATTTGCCGTGCGAGAGCTCGCGCACGATGAAGTTGATCTGCTGCACGCCGTGCGAGACGCCGATCGCGAACACCAGGAAGGGCACCAGCACGGCGAGCGGGTCGAGCCCGTAGCCGAGCAGCTTCAGGGTGCCGAACTGCCACACCAGCGAGGTCAGCGAGCACACGATCGGCAGCAGGGTGAAGCGCACCGAGTGGCAGTACCAGTACACCGCGAGCGCGGTCAGCAGCAGCGCGATCGCGCAGAACTCGAGCACCGCCGAGGCGCCGTCGGCGATGTCGCCGATCTGCTTGGCGAAGCCGATGATCTGCACCTCGAACTGCGCGTCCTCGAACTTCGCGCGCAGCTCCTCGAGGATGCGGTTGTAGGCGACATAGTCGAGCGCCTTGCCCTCGCGGTCGCGCTCGTGCAGCTCGGCGACGATCATCGCGCTGGTCTGGTCGCGCGCCACCAGGGTGCCGATGAAGCCGCCCTGGCTGGCCGCGCGCTGGATGCCGGCGATGACCTCGGGCGTGAGGTCGCGCGGCATGATGGTGCCCGAGATCAACGGATCGGCGCGAAAGCCGTCCTCGGTAATCTCGTTGACGAAGGAGTTCGGGGTCCACAGCGACTGCACACCGAGCCTGTCGACATTGGGCAGGAAGCTGACCGCCTGGGTGACCTCGTACAGGCGCTCCAGCCCGGCCTGCGTCCAGATGTCGCCGCTGCGCGCCTTGACGACGAAGTTCAGTCGGTTGGCGCCGAGGACGTCGTCGCGATACTTGTCGAAGGTCTGGATGTACTCGTGGCCGATCGGCATCTGCTTCTCGAAGCCTGCGTCCATGCGCAGCTGCAGGGCGTAGTAGCCCATCAGCCCGGTAAACAGCATGAGCACGACCAGGATGGTGCCCCGGAAGCGGAAGCACACCGCCTCGAGCAGGCGCAGGTAGCGGGTCAGGAAGGTGTCGACCTCGCTGACGCTGAAGGGATTGAGCATGGGCGGGCGCTGGCGGTCGGGATTGGGGAGGCGGCGGGCCGGGAGCGGCGGTCGCCGCCCCCGGGGGCTGCGCGTCAGAAGTTGCGCGAGATGAAGCCGCCGACGAAGTCGCGGTCCTTGTAGGGCGCGCTGAAACTGTAGTCGCCGCCCCAGAACCGGGTGTAGTTGATGCCGGCCTGCCAGGTCATCGGGTTGCGGTTGAACAGCACGTAGAAGTTGGCCGACTTCGCGCCCTCCATCCAGTTGCCCATGAAGTTGGGCGTGTTGCCCTGGACCGCGTGCGAGAAGAACACGCCGGGGATCACCTGCCAGCCGGGAATCAGCGTGCTGTCGTAGGTCAGGCTGAAGTCGAACATGTAGCCCCAGGACAGCTTGTCGCCGACGCCCGTCGGATGCGTCCACGCGCCGGAGGCGGGGAGCTGCTGGTAGGTGATGCCGTTCTGCGTGCGGGTGTAGACCTTGTTCTTGTTCACCCCCGGGTAGGCGATCGCCACCGCCTCGCCGAGGAAGGTGCCGGTCTGCGCGCCCACCAGGTCGAGGAACCAGCCGTGGTCGCCCGGTGTCAGGCTGAGGATGCCGGTGAGGTGGAACTGGTAGCGCTCCTCGTCGATCGAGCCGTTGCACTCGACGCCGTATTCGAGGCCGTCACCACTGCCGTCCATGTTCATGCACGCGCCCAGCGAAACCGCATCCTCCGGACGGTAGGAGAGCTCCGCCCCCACTGCCCAGTTGCCCACCGAGGTGTTGGCGCTGATGCCGTAGAGCTCGCGATCCGCCTCGAAGTACATGCGCGTCCCGGTAACCCCCTGGCTCCAGTACTGCACGTTGGGCGTCTTGTCGTGGAAGCGCTGGTAGTAGAGGCCGAGATCGACGTCCCAGCCCTCGGGGCGGTATTTCAGCGAGACGCCAAACTGGCCGGAATCACCGGGCTCGTCATCCTCCAGAACCGGAAAGGCGGTGCCGTCGGCGATCATCTCGGCGCGTTTCGCCGCCAGCGTCGCCGGCGTCACCCGACCGCCTGCGGCGAGGATCTGGCTCGCCGGGTCCGGAGCGAAATAGAGCAGGTTGTCCCGCCCCTTGTCGAACGTGTCCGCCATCGAGAAGTAGGTCCCCGCCGGCGGGAAGTTGTACGGTTTCCACTGGAACTGGTAGTAGGCCTCGAGGTTGAGCCCGCTGCCGAGGTTGGCGGCGACCGACAGCGCCGGCGAGGGCAGGAAGGCCTCCTTGAGCTGCACGCCGGGCGAGGACAGGCGCTGCAGGTCCATCGCCACGTTGGAGTTGATGCCGCCGATCATGAACAGGCTCTCACCCCAGCTCACCACCTGGTTGCCGAAGCGCATGCGGCCGCGGCGTTCGCCGAGGTCGAACTCCTTGCTCACCCACAGGTCGTACAGGCGCACGTACTGGCCGACCGCGCGCTTGGCGTCGCCGTCGAGCGGGGTGCGTGCGGTGTCGTCGGCGACGAAGTCGTACAGCCAGCCCACCCGGCCCATGAACTTCCACTCGTCGGGGAAGCTCAGCAGCAACTCGTGCGAGCCCTTGAGGTGGGTGGTGAAGAGGTCGCCCTTGTCGTAGTTGAGGTTGCCGTCGTCGCCGTTGGCCCACACCGCGGTATTGGCCCCCGCGCCGCAGGAAGTGGATTGGTCGCCGTGGTGGCTGCACTCGCGGCCCTCCACGCGCTTGCCGAAGCCCGCGGTCAGCGTGGAATCGAGCGAACCGCGCACCGAGCCGGCCTCGAACTGGAAGGCGTGCGCCGCCGGCGCGCACAGGCCGGCCACCGCCAGCCCCAGCACCAGTTTCTTCAGGTGAGTCGTCATGATCGTTCTCCGCAGGACGCCCCGCCCGGGCCGGAGGCCGGCCCGGCGTGCACGCCCGGGTGATGGTCGGGAAGAAAGAGGAAGGAGCGGGCTCAGCGGTCGCTGATCGCGCGCAGGTTATCCGGGGTGTAGAAGGCGTCCTTGTACTTCGGCTCATCGGCCTCGACCGCCCACACCATGTCCTTGCCGGCGCCCATGCCGGCCTGGTCGTAGAGCACGCGGCCGGAGACGAGGTCGTACTGCACGAAGGCCGGGTTGTCGCAGGCGCCGGTCTCGGCCACCGGGATCAGGAAGCTCTCGCGCACCTTCCACAGCTTGCCCTGGGCGTCGTAGTCCTCGGCGCCCATCAGCGCCCAGGAGTCCTCGTCGAAGTAGAAGCGGCGCTTGGGTGCGACGTGGCGCACGCCGTCCTTGGCGGTGGCCTCGACGACCCACACCCGGTGCAGCTCGTAGCGGGTGGACTTGGGATCGACGCCGTCGGGGGTCACCACCTTGCGGCGGTCGGCATTCGGGTCGTACATGCCGAAGCTGCCGTAGCCGATGAACATCTCCTTCTTGCCCACCAGCTTCCAGTCGAAGCGGTCGGGCGTGCCGTTGAACACGCGCGGCTCGTCGAGGGTGTACTGGTTCTCGAAGCCGACCTGCGGGGCGTCGTAGGAGTAGCTCGGCATGCGGCGCACGCGACGCTGGCCGGGGAAGTAGTAGAAGGTGTCGCTGGGCTTGTTCAGGTACGAGGTGATCACCAGCGCCTGGCCGGCGAGCGCGGTCGGCGAGGTGTAGTTGAAGTAGGTGTGGTACTCCACCGGCGGCAGCTCGCTGAGCTTGAACGAGCCCTTCTTGCCCCAGGGGTAGTAGTAGGTCTGCGTGGAGCCGGCCTCGATCCAGTCGCTGCCGCCGCTGCGCGGCGACAGCATCACCCACAGCGCCTTCATGTCGAGGGCGACGCCGGCGTACTTCATCTTGGCGTTCCACAACACCTCGATCCCGCTCTGCGGCAGCGGGAAGGGAATGCCCGGCACCGTGGCCTCGGCCAGGCTCCAGCCGTCGGCTCCGATCTTCGCCGTGCCCACGTTGGCCTTGGTGTTGGCCTGCACGAAGTCGGGCGCGGAACAGTAGCGGCGGCTCGGGTACACCTCGAGCTTGTAGTTCTTGAACGCCTTGATCACCGCGACCTGGCCCTCGGTGAGCTTGCCGGCGTATTGATCGACGTTGGCGGCGTCGATCGTGAACAGCGGCTTGTCGCCCTTGTGCTTGAAGTAGTCGGCGCGCGGCTTGCCGTAGCTCCAGCCCGGCTCGAGCGCCCCGCCGTCCGTCCAGGCCGGGATGCTGCCGTCGGCGTTGCCCGCGCGTTCGCCGCCGAGCGGGGTCAGCGTGGCGCCCAGGCTCGCCGCATCGGCGGCCAGGACGGTGTGGCTGGCCAGCAAGGCGCAGGCGAGCGCAGTCAGCTTGCAGAACCTCATGAGTGTCTCCTCCACGTTTCTGATTTTGTCCGCAGCGGCAGGCTGTCCGCGAGGACGCCGCCGCTGCGCAGCGGCCAACCCGGCCCGCCTTTCCGCCAGCCTTGCAGGCCTATGGTGTCTGGAGCATAGCGACGCGGTGTAAACCGCATTTCCGCGAAATGTGCCGATTTGTGCGCAGTTGTAGCGCCCCCTCGGCCCGGCGGGCCGAGGGGGCGCCCAAAGCAACTACATCGCGCCCATCACATAGGTCTCGGCGACCACCCGCCAACCCTTCGGGCCCTCCCTCCAGACGAAGAGCGCGCGCACCTGATAGTCCGACGCCGACGCGTCGACCGGCGAGCACCGATAGGTCACGAACGCATAGGCGAGGCCCTCCGAGCGGTCGCGTGCCGCGTCCGGAACCAGGGTGCAGCTTCGGGTGGTGCGGACGATCTCGTCGATCACCGGCATCAGCGCCTGCCGCCCGCGCACCGTGGCGGGGCTGCCCTCGCCTACCAGCACGATCGAATCGTCGTACAGGGCCTCGAACCATGCCGCGCCATCTCGTGCCTCGATCGCCGCCTCCACCGCGCGATAGCGCGCCGCGAGCAGGTCGTCGAACGCCTGATCCGGTCCCGCGGCGCCCCCGCTCGCGGAGATCGCGAGCGCCAGCCCGCCGAGTGCCATGCTTGTCCAAGCCTTCATCCCATTCATTCGAATCCTCCCTGGCCCGCGCGGGCCGTTCACGTCCGGAACACTGCCCGCCTTCATCAGCGCAGCGTCTTCAGGTACTCGATCACCGCCCGGCGCTGGGCCGGGTCCTTCAGACCTGCATAGGCCATCTTGGTCCCGGGCGCGTAGGTCTGCGGATCGGCGAGCCAACGGTCCAGCTCCGCCTCCGACCACACCCCCTGAAGCTTCCGTAGTGCGCGGGAAAAGACGAAGCCCGGAGTGCCCGCGATCGGCTGCCCGAAGCGGCCGTGCAGATTGGGGCCCACGCCGTGGGGCTGCCCTGCAGCGGCGGGGTGGCAGGCGGCGCACTGGACGAAGGCGGACTCGCCGCGGTCGGCGGCAAGCGCCGACGGGGAGAGGGCGAGCACGCTCAGGATCGCGACCACGGCCCGCAGCGGAGAGGCGCTGCTCGTCATGCCGGCCGCCATCACGCCCGCCCCCGCAGCGCTGCCGCCACCGCCTGCCCGACCTGCAGGCCGGACTCGATCGCGCCGTCGATGAAGCCGCGCCAGCCGGTGGCGATGTCCGCACCGGCGAAGAACACCCGGCCCTCGCGGGCGCGCAGGTCCTCCAGGTGCTTGCCGAACTGCCCGGGACGCAGCGTGCACCAGGTGCCACGGGAATACGGATCCAGCCCCCAGTCGTAGCCCAGCACCTGCTCGACCGAGAGGTGGGGCAGGAAGCGGCGCACGAAGGGCTCGACCGCCTTCGGGTCGTTGAGATCGACCTTGGCGTCGAGCGGCGGACCGAAGGCGACCAGCACGCCGCCGTCCTCGCCCGGCTGGTCGGTGAACACCATCGTGAACAGCTCGGTCTCGGGCGCGAAGAAGATCAGCGTCTCCAGCCGGCCCTTCACCTTCAGATAGAGCTTGTGCCCCTTGCCCGCATGGTGCTCCTTCGCCATCGCGGTCTTGCCGGGCCGCAGCGGCGGCGAGAACTCGATCTGGCCGGCCGTGTTCACCGGCACCGCGACGACGGCGAAACGGGCGGAGATGCGCTCGTCCGCCTCGGTCACCACGCTAACGCCGCCCTCGTCGTGGGCGAGTTCGGCGACCGCGGTGAACAGGCGGACGTCGAAGCCTCCGTCCTGTGCCATGCGCTCGATCAGCGCCGCGGTGCCGTCCTTCAGCTTGTAGCGCGCGCAACTGTAGAGCAGCCTCGCCGCGTCGCCATCGACCAGCGACCACCAGCGCAGCATCTCGGTGTAGGCGCCGGTTGCGACCGGGCCGTGGCAGTTGGTGGCCATCATCGCGTTCATCAGGTCGCGCTGCGCCGGACCCATCTCGATGGCCGCCATGCGGTCGGCGATGGACAGATGATCGAGCTTGCGCCCGGCGGCCGACAGGCCCGGCAGGAACGGTCCCTCGAAGACCTCGCCCGCCTGCGCATGGAAGCGCTTGAGCGCATCCTCCAGCAGCGCCCAGTTCTCCATCACCGGGATCTCCAGCACCTTGCCCTCGGACATCCACAGCACGCGGTCGGGGTGGGCCACGCCCGGGGTCTCCGCGATCTCCATGCCGTAGCGCATCACCTCGGCCCACACGTGGGGCTGGCTGTAGTGGATCCAGGTGCCGCCCAGTTCCACCTTGTGCTCGCCGAACTTCGAGTAGAAGGTGCGCCCGCCGAGACGATTGCGCGCCTCGAGCAGCAGCACCTTGGCGCCGCGGTGGGCGAGTTCGCGGGCCGCGGTGACCCCGGCGAAGCCGCCGCCCACCACCAACACGTCGTAGCCGGGCTTGGCGGGCGCCGCGGCGCCTGCGCCCGCCGGCAACACCGAAGCGGCCGCAGCCGTCGATGCCAGCTTCAGGAAGCGCCGCCGCGCATTGCCGTCGGCGCCCGCGGCCGACGCCACAGTGTTTTTCTCTTTCATGATCTCCGCTCTCCTCCATCGCCGCGGTGCCTGCTCGAGCGCCGGGACCCGCGGCGTGTTGCGCTCGCACCCCATGGCCGAGTCGTGATGTGGAGATTAGGAAGACCGACGAAGGGGACGGTATCCGCAATCGGCACGGAAATGCCGACGCAGTGCAGCAAACGCTCAGCCACGACCCTGCGGCGCGCTGCGGCCCTCACGCCGACGCGTCTGCGAAGGCAATTCGCCGAACAGGGCGCGGTAATACCCCGCGAACCGCGGCAGGTGCCAGAAGCCCCAGCGCGCCGCGATCGCGGCGATCGGTTCGTCGGGCCCGCCGGCGGCGCCACGGATCTCCCGCCGCACCGCGTTCAGCCGCACATTACGCAGTAACTGCACCACCCCCATCCCGGTGAGATCCTCGAACGCGTACTGCAGCGAGCGCCGCGACACCGCGAGGCTGCGGCAGAGGTCGGTGACACCGAGGGGCTCGCCCGGGCTGGCGAGCGCCTGCTCGCGCACCTTGCGAACGATCCAGGCCTTCACGCTCGGACGCAGGTCCGCCAGCGGACGCCCCGCGGCCCAATCCAGCGTGTCGAGCATCAGCGACAGGACGCAGTCGCGCATCGCCGCCCTGCTCGCCGGGATCTCCAGCAAGCCGGGCTGGCGGCGGGCCGCGACGACGATCCCGATCAGCGCGCGGCGCAGCAGCTCGGCACGCCTGGGCTGCTGCCGGATGAACGGGCGTCGCAACCACGCCTGCGTGATTCGCGGCGAGTCCGTGGCGGCAAGTGCGCGCAACAGGGATTCGGACACCGTCGCCGAGACGATATCCATGCGTTCGCGGGCGAAGATCTCGAAATCCCCGCCACCCGGAAGCCACGACACCGCCCCGTCCTGGAGCGGCACGCCGCAATATACCCCGGCCCCGCCGCCTGCCACCGGAATGCCGAGCGACACCATGCCCGCCCGGTTGCTGCCGGCGGTCCACACCGAACGGTTGCCGGTCTCCCACAGGATCTCGAGCCCGTCGTCGATCCACAACTCCTCGGCGCCGCCCTCGAAGCTGCCCGGTGCGAGCTGCTCGTAGGTGGCATCCCAGGCAAGCAAGCCCCTGCCGAAATCGGTCACGTCGTCCACCCGGGCGGGCGCGAGCAGACCCGCCGATGCCGGGACCGCATCGGGCGCTGCGGGTGGCAAGGGCGAGGACGCGGGGAGGGTCATCGGCGCTCACCAAGCGGCGGGGTAGACGGGCGGCGGCGGCGCGGGAGGCTGGCCTCCTGCCCGCCGCGCCCCGACGCCCGGCGCCCATCGGCGAACGATCCGCGTGCACTCGTGCCGGCGCGGCGCGCCGGGTTTGTCCGCGCCGCGCGCTCCGCCTGTTAGAATTCCGCGCTTGTTCAATCCCGAGTCGAGCGACCGATGGGCCGTAGCAACGACGAAACGAGCGCGCAGACCCCGCCCGAGGGCATCCGCTTCGGGATGCTCCCCGAGCTGATCGGCTACCGTCTGCGCATCGCGCAAATCGGCATCTTCCGCGACTTCTGCACGAGCGTGGACGAAGCGGAGATCACCCCCACGCTGTTCGGTGTGCTGGTGCTGATCGACGCTAATCCAGGCATGAAGCAGACCCAGCTCGCCGACGCGATCCAGCTCGACCGCTCCAGCGTGGTGTCGGTGCTCGACAAGCTCGAGGCGCACGGCCTGGTCGAGCGCGTGCGCGCACCGGACAACCGGCGCGCCAACGCCCTGCATCTCACCACCGCCGGTCGCCACCTGCTGCAGCGCCTCGTCCCGCAGGTCCGGGCACACGAGGAGCGCGTGCTCCAGGACCTCGACGCCGCCGACCGCGCGCAGTTGCGCAAGCTGCTCGCCCGCCTGGTGCTCGCGGCCGGCTGAGGCGGCCGGCCGCGCAGGCGGACTCAGCGCGCCTTGCGCACCGACACGGTGTAGTCCCCCATGCCGCTGGCCCGATTCCAGTGCCGCACCTGCACGAAGTAGTCGCCTTCGACCAGATCCGTCGCGATGCGCGCGTTGCTGCCCAGGCCGGAGTCGTCGTCCTCGGCGATCAGCGCGGTCGGCGAATCGGGGCCGAAGAGCTTCATGTAAACGTCGGTCGGTCCGCGCGTATCGACGATGTAGCGCCCGGGCTGCGTCACCCGGAAGCGGAACACGTCCTCCTCGCCGAACTTGCCGATGCTGGCGGCGGTACGCCTGCGGGCATTGACCTTGAGCTCGGTCACCTCGCCCGTCACGCCGGGCTTGGCACGCGGATACATCTTCGCGCCGGCGATGAACTGCTTGTCGAGCTCGGACAGCACCTCGTTGCGCGAGGTCGCCACGCCGTTGACGGTCCATTCGGCGGGGAAGAAATACAGCATCACCGACTTGGGGTCGAAGTCGGTGCCATTGACCTGGTTGGCGGCGTACTTGCGCAGGATGTTGTGCCGGGTCTGGCTCTCGTTCCAGTAGTTGGGCGCCCCCGCCATCGCGCGGATCACCGCCTGCTCGTTCCACTGGATGCCGCCGGCGGGGTTCTGGTGCTCGTGCGCCAGCCCGATCGCATGACCGAACTCGTGGGCGGCGGTGCCACCATCGAGGAAGCCGAGGTTCATGGTCGGCTCGTTGACCGGGATGCTCTTCGCGTCGGTGCCGATGTAGCTCCACGCCCCGTCGTTGTCGTCGAAGCTGATGCGGATCTCGGCCGCGGGAGCGTCGTCGAAGACGAATTGCAGGTTGGCGTGGGCGGTCCACCATGCGGCCTGCTCCTGCACCTTCTTCTTCTGCTGCGCGGTCCCACCCATGAAGCGCACGTGCAGGGTGGAGCCGTTGATCCAGGTCTTGCCGATCGGCGATAGTCCACGCGCCTGGCCCGGCCGGTCGGACACGGTGGTCTGGAAGCGCATCAGATCCCGAGGCAATACGCGGTCGAAGCACACCTTGGGCGTTCGGGTCATGGCGGAGTCCTCCCGGATGTGGCCGCAGCTCGCCGCAGAAGGCGGCGTCCGCCGGACCCGGCCGCCGCAGCGGCCGGCTCCTGCTGAACATATAGTACGGCCCTCCGCCAGCCGCCAGGGAAAGGCGCGCCGCGACTACGGGCGCCGCCAGGCGACGCGCACGTCCGCGGTGGACATGTCGCCCGGCAACTGGATCATGCCGATCTTCTCCAGCGTCCCGCTGTCGTGGATGCTGATCGTGCTGCCGGCCCCGCCCACGTAGACACGCGTGGCGTCGCGCGACAGTTGCAGGCTGTAGTAGGTGTGGTCCAGCTCCACCACCTTCAGCGTCTCCCGCTTCGCGATATCGTGCTTGGAGAGCGTGTTGAAGGCGCCGTACAGGATGTTGCGATCGCGCGGGTCGGCCAGCAGCGAGAAGATCACGAACTCGAAGGGAAAGATCTCGCGCGTCTCGGCCTTGCCGGTGGCCAGGTCCACCCGGCTCATGCCCCACCACCACTCGGCGCTCGCCATGTCCTGCTTGTCGTCGGCGAACTTCGCGGTCACATAGGGCATCACGTACTCGTTCAGGTGCTCGCCCTGCGAATGCATCGCGAACGCGTCCGGCGTCAGCCAGCCCGGACCGCGGTCCCAGCTCGCCAGCGCCGAGACCGTGCGCACGGCGCCGCTGCGCACGTCGATCGCCTCCACGTCGGCACCGCCCAGGATGACCTCGCCGCCGGCGGTGGCGGCGATCTTGGTGATGCGGCGCTTGACCGGGAAGCTACGCACCGGCTTGGCATCCAGCCCGTCGGCGATGCGATACACCGCGAGCCGCGGCTGCAGCACCTCGAAGCGGTCGGCACCGCGGCGCACCGGGTTCTGCACGGTGTAGAGCTCGCTGCCGTCGGCGCTCACCGCGAGCGACTGCACGGTCTTGACGGTGACATCGCCTTCCGACTGCCGGGCGGAGAACACCAGCTTGCAGGTGTCGAGCTCGAAGCCGTAGACGTCCTCCCACAGGTTGCCGAGCACGAAGGCGTGGCGACCGTCGGGTGCCGGCACCAGCGCGCCCGAGCCGAACTTGCCGGGGAGCTCGCAGCTGCGCGCGATGCGGTCGGTCTTCATGTCGATGACGTGGAGCAGGCCGGGGCGGGAGACCGTGAGCAGGTACTCGGTGTCGGCCGTCGCGGATTTCTGCGCCGGGGTCGCGCACGCGGTCGCCAGCGCCGCGGCGGCGAGCACGCCGGCCACACGCAGGCCGCGCAGTTTGGGGATGAGGCTCATGAGGATCGCTCCCATTCAGATCTTGTCCTCGAAGATACCGTCCAGCTTGCGCCAGTCCTTGGTCGCATCGGCCTTGCCGTCGCCCCAGTCGGGGTAGTGGCTCATGGTGTCGGGCACCTGCGCCGGCCACCAGCACGAGTCGGCGCAGCCGTAGAGGTCGGCCTCCATCGGCTGGCACAGCGAGGTGGCGCCGCCGAAGGCGTCGATCTCCCAGCCCGGGTCGGTGGTCGCGGTGCAGCCGACCACCGTCTGCATGGCGACGACCTCCTCGATCGCCTCGGGCTTGCCCTCCGCGGCGTCCAGGCGCTGCGCCTTCTTGTTGAGCGACTTCAGGTGCTTCATGCGGTCCTCCGCGGGGAAACATGTGCGGCGAAAAAGCCGGGATTCTCGGTGACGATGCGCGCGTAGGTCTCGATGCCGAAGTCGATCCAGTCGCGCAGCAGCTCGCAGTAGTGGTAGGAAGGCGCGGCGGCGTCGCCGTACTTCGCGTAGCTCTCGTGGTAGCAGCCGCCGGAACAGAGGTTGCGGATGCGGCAGGTCGCGCAGCCGGTGCCGCTGCGGTCGAGGCGGCGCCCGAGGAAGGCGCCGAGGCGGGCGCGGTCGATGCCGGCGTCGACATCGCCGAAGGTGGGCAGCGCGGAGCCGGTGAAGCGGTGGCAGAGGTTGAGCCCGCCCTTGCCGTCGACCGCGAGCAGCCCGACCCCCGCACCACAGGGCAGCATCTTCTTGTTACCCTCATGCAGGTCGGTCAGCAGCTGGTGCAGGTTACCGAAGCCGAGGCTGCGATTGCGCAGCGCCGCGTCGAGATAGCGCCGCCCGAGCGCCTTCAGGCCCTCGAACACCTCGGCGAGCTCCTCGCCGTCGAGGTTGAAGGCCTGGATGTCGCCCGAGGTCACCGGGCCGAAGCCCACCTCGGCGAAGCCGACCTCGTGGTGCAGGTGCTCGAAGATCGGCACCACGCCGGTGATGCCGCGGGTGAGGGTGACGCGGCAGCCGACCGGGCGCGCGCGATAGCGCGCCAGCAGCAGGTCGACCTTGCGCCGCACCACGTCGTAGGTGCCGTCGCCGCCGAAGGTGCGCCGGTTGCGGTCATGCACCGCGGGCGGCCCGTCCATCGACACGGTGACGCCCACCCGGTGCGCGTCCAGCCAGTCGATGATCTCGGCGGTGAGCAGGGTGGCGTTGGTGGTGAGGGTGAAATCCACGCGCGCGCCGGCCTCGGCGAAGCGGCGCTCGGCGAAGTCGACCACCGCGCGGATCAGGCCCATGTTCGACAAGGGCTCGCCGCCGAAGAAGACGATGGTGTATTTCGGCCTCCCGGGAGACTCGGCGAGCATCATCTCGATCGCCTTCGCCGCGGTCTCGAAGCTCATGCGCAAACCCTTGGCCGGCGAGCTGAGATCTTCCTTGTAGCAATAGGTGCAGCTCAGGTTGCAGCCCGTATTGACGTTGAGCACCAGGGTATCGAGCGGAAAGCGCGTCACCTCGCCCGCGGGCGGATTGATGCGGCCGTCCTCGCCGTGCTCGGCCAGCACCTGGAGCTGGCGCAGCTCATCCACGGTCTCGCGCACGGCGAGCGCATCGTGGCGACCGCCGAGACGCTCGGCGAGGCTCGCGGCATCGAGCGTGGCGTGCTCGTCGAACAGCGCGAGCACGTCGCGCGCGGCGCCGTCGAGTTCGAACAGGCTGCTGCTCGGCACATGGAACAGCATCTGCCGGCCCGCGCTGTCGACGCGGTGCAGGTTGGGCCGGATCAGGGTCAGGGTCGTCATCGGATTTGCCCCGCATTCAGTCGAGCGCGCGGTGCACGAAGTCGGGCACGGCGACGTCGAGCTTGCCGCGTCCCTCGACCGTCGCGCCCGCCCCCCCGACCGTGGCGACCACATTCACCCGGCCGGTGTTGCCGAGGGACTTCGGCCGCGCAGGATTCGGTCCCGCGTCGCCCGGGACGAACACGCCGTCGGCACCGATATGACCGACGAAATCCGCATCGTGCGCCTTCTCGGCCTCCTCGTCGGCCGCTTCGATCGACCAGCGTGCGGGGAGGTAACCGAGGCGCAGGTCGTCGGCAGTGCCGGCCTTGCCGTCACGACCGGCCGCCCAGCCGACGGCGCGGTAGGCGACGCCCACCTTCTCCATCTGCGCGTCGCCCGGCCCGCCCACGCGCGCGATCGCATTGGCCGGCTCGACCTCGACGCGCGCGACACGATCGTACACCGCGAGCAGGCCCTTGCCGCGCGCCGTGCCGACCGCCACGTCGTTCAACCCGTCGCGGCCTTCGGCGCGTGCACGCACGACCACCCGGTCGGCGCTGCGCGAGACCACCTCGAGCACACGCACCCCCTTGCCGAGCGACACCGCACCCGACAGGCCGCTGCCGACCACGGCCAGCTCGGCCGTCTCGCCGCGGCGCAGCTGCGCGGGCATCACCGCCATCACCAGCGGCGCAGCGCCCTCGCGCAGCGCGCTCAGCTCGCCGCCCATGCGGCGCGAATCGGCGAGGTGCTGGCGCCCCTGCATGCGCTCGCCGCGCGCGTCGGCGGCCATTACCTGGCGCAGCGCGATGCCGTCGATGTCGACGCTGCCGCGCCATTCATAGCCGGTATACACCGTCGCGACGCCACGCCCCGAGAGCGCGGCGCCATCGGCGTAGCGGCCCTCGATCGCGAGCTCGAAGCGGTCCGCACCGGCCGCGGTCGCGCGCATGCGTCCTTCGAACGCGCCCTTGCCGGGCAGGAAGCCGGCGATCCGCCAGCTGCCACCGAGCGCGACGCGCGGCGCGGCCTGCCATGTCTTCCAGGCGCGCGCATCGAGGGCGAAGTCTTTCGCCAGCGCGGGGGCGATCTCGTTCACCGCGAGCTGGAACCACTGCCGGTCGCGTGCCAGCGAGTGGAACTCGAGCGTCGGGTTGAGGCCGATGTGCGCGTGCATCAGCAGCCTCCACTCGTCCTCGCTGCGCCGCTGCAGCGCGAAGCGGGCGCCGGAGTGGCAGCGCGCGCACAGGTCGCGGTAGCGCTCGTCGATGGTCTCGACGCGGTTGTTGTCGTGCTCGAGCAGGTAGCGCCAGCCTGCGGTCTCGGCCGGCGCCAGCCCGCGCGTGTCGGCCAGGTACTTGATCAGGCGGCGCTTGTCCTCGGCCGAAATCTTCGCTCCGTGCTGCTCCTGCATCCGGGTGATCGTCATCTGCCAGCCTTCGGGGCTCTTGCGCTGGCCCTCGACGCGGGAAATGCCGTCGCCCTGCGCGCTGTGGCAGGACAGGCAGTTCGCGGCCAGCAGCGCCGGGCCGTCGGCCGCGGCCGCGCGCTCCGGCGCGCCGATCGTGGCCGCCAGGGCGAGCAGCCCCGCCGCGACCATCGACGTGATGTTCTTTTCCTTTTCCAAGGCCCTCGCTCCTCGCTCCGTTGCGCATGCGGTCCGGGCAGGCGCGGTGACCGCCCGCCGGACTTCCGATGACGGACACGATAAGGGCACGCGGTAAACGAACTTGGCGGCGGATGTGCCGAGTTGTGCGCGAATGTAAACGCTGTGCAACATCCCACGCACGGCCTCTTGCGGCGGATTGCCGGTGACGAGGATTCGGGAGATCATCCGCGCACAACAAGCGAACGTTCGACCCCAAACGAAGGAGGATCGATGTCGAAGGAGACACCTGCAACGCCGCACATCATGGTGGTCGAGGACGACCCCGTGTCGCGAGCATTGCTCGTCGGCTATCTCGAGAAGGAAGGCTATCGCGTCTCCGAGAGCGACAATGCCGACGACCTGCTGCAACGCGTCGAGCAGGAGCGCATCGCGCTCGTGCTGCTCGACATCCGCCTGCCCGGCAAGGATGGACTCACGCTCACCCGCGAGCTGCGCGCGGCCTCGCGCGTGGGCATCATCCTGGTGACCGCGCGAGACGACGAGATCGACCGCATCGTCGGGCTCGAGCTCGGCGCCGACGACTACGTCACCAAGCCCTTCAACCCGCGCGAGCTGCTGGTGCGGGCGAGGAACCTGTTGTGGCGGGTGGCGCAATGCACCGGCAGCGAGACCCGCGAGGCCGAGCAGGGATGCTTCCGCTTCGAAGGCTGGACGCTGAACCCGCACAAGCGCCAGCTGGTCTCCCCGGACGGCCGCATCGAGCGCCTGCCGCAGGGCGAGTTCAAGCTGCTGATGGCCTTGCTGAGCCGCGCCGGCCAGGTGCTGTCGCGCGATCAGCTGATGGATGCGATCCACGACCGCGAGTGGACGCCCAACGACCGCACGGTCGACGTGCTGGTCGGGCGCGTGCGCCGCAAGCTCGACGACAACCCCGCCGACCCGCGCCTGATCCTGACCGCGCACGGCGCGGGCTATCTCTTCGCCGGCGAGCTCGACTGAATCCGCGCCGGCCCCTGCGATGAACGCGCCCCCGCTGCAATACCGTCTGCTCAAGCGCCTCTACCAGGGCCGCTGCAGCATGGTGAGCCGCGTGCTGCTGCCGGGGCGCGACGCCCCGGTGATCGTCAAGCAGCTCGATCGGACACGCTGCGCGCCAGGCGCGCCGGCGCGCCTGCAGCACGAGTTCGAGCTGCTCGGCACGCTCGAGCTCGAAGGCGTTCCGAAGGCGCTCGAGCAGCTCGAGTTCGAGCGCGGCCCGGCGCTGGTGTTCGCCGATCGCGAGGCGCACTCGCTGCGCCAGGCGATGCGCCCGGGCAATCGCGAATGGCACGACTGGCTGGCGCTGATGATCCGGGTGTGCGAGCTGCTCGGCCGCCTGCACCAGGCGCGCGTCATCCACAAGCAGCTCAATCCGGACCACATCCTGGTGACCTCGTCCGGCGCTCCCCTGCTGGTCGATTTCGGCATGGCGACGCGCTTCCTGCGCGAGCAGGCGGACTGGAACACGCCGCAGCTGGCGGGACATCGCCTGCCCTACATCGCACCCGAGCAGAGTGGACGGATCAACCGCGAGATCGATTACCGCACCGACTACTACAGCTTCGGCGCCACGCTGTACGAGCTGCTCACCGGTCAGCCGCCCTTCGCCGGGCGCGAAGGCCTCGAGCTGGTCCATTGCCACATCGCCCGCGAGCCGCGCCCGCCACACCACATCAACCGCCTGCTCCCCGAAGCCGTCTCCGCCGTGGTCCTGAAGCTGCTCGCCAAGGACGCCTCGGAGCGCTACCAGTCGGCGCACGGCATCGTGCACGACCTGCGCGAATGCCTGCAGCGGCGCGGGACCGCGGCGGCGCACGACTTCGTGCTCGCCAGCCGCGACGTCTCCGCGCGCTTCCAGGTGCCGAAGCGGCTTTACGGCCGGACGGCTCTGCTCGCCCAGCTCGAGGGCCGGGTCGAGGCGTGCGCCGCCGGCGGCCGCGCGATCGTGCTGATCAGCGGCTACACGGGGGTCGGAAAATCGAGCCTGGTGCACGAGTTGCGCCGCGCGGTGCTCGAACGCAACGGCCACTTCGCCAGCGGCAAGTTCGACCAGTACCGCCGCAACCCGCCGCACTCCGCGCTGTTGCAGGCGCTGCGCGAGCTCGTCCGCCAGCACCTGACCGAACCGGCCGAACGCCTCGCAGCGCTCGGCCTCCGCCTGCGCGAGCAGCTCGGCGGCTACCTCGGCACCCTGGTCCGCCTGCTGCCCGAGCTCGGGCTCATCGTGCCCGACTCCGGCGTGACCACGACGAGCCAGCACCGCTTCGACGAGCAGGGGCGCCTGCATCTCTTCACCCGCCTGATCGACGCGCTGACCGAGCCCGGGCAGGCGCTGACCCTGTTCCTCGACGATCTGCAATGGGCCGACCCGGCTTCGCTCGGACTCATCGAGTCGCTCGCGACCCATGCCGGACTGCCTCGCCTGCTGCTCGTCGGCAGCTATCGCCACAACGAGATCGGGCCCGGCCATGCGCTCGCCGGGTTCGTCGAGCGCCTGCGCAGGAGCGCACTGCCACCGGTCGAACTGCGCCTGCAGCCGCTCGATCTCGCCCAGGTCCGCCAGCTACTCGCGGATACCCTGCGCTGCAGCGAGATCGAATGCGCGCGGCTCGCCGAGGCCTGCCACGAGAAGACCCAGGGCAACCCGTTCTTCCTCAACCAGCTCCTCGACGCGGTGTACGAGGAGGGCCTGATCCGTTTCCACGGCCAGCGCTGGGAATGGGACGAGGCGGCGATCCGCGCGCGCGCGCTCAGCACCGACGTGGTCGAGCTCATGGTGACCCGCCTGCGCCGCCTGCCCGAGCGCACCCGCGCAGTGCTGCCGCTGGCGGCCTGCATCGGCGGCACCTTCGACCTCAAGACCCTGTCCATCGTCGGCGAGGGACGCACACGCCAGCTCGCGCACGACCTCGTACCGGCGCTCGGCGAGGGCCTGATCGTGCCGCTCGACGACGGCGACCGCCCCGAGCGCGACCCGCTCGGCCGTGCCCGCTACCGCTTCGCACATGACCGCGTGCAGCAGGCGGCCTACTCGCTGCTCGCGGAGGACGCGCGCGAACAGCTCCACCTGCGCGTCGGCCGCCTGCTGCGCCAGAACCTCGACACCGGCACGCTCGACCGCAGGGTGTTCGAGATCGCCGGCCACCTCAACCTCGCGCGCAGCACCATCGACGACCCCGACGAGCGCATCGCGCTCGCCAACCTGAACCTGTGCGCCGGGCTGCGCGCACGGGAATCCGCTGCCTTCGAGTCGGCCCTCGACTATCTCGACAGTGGCCTCGACGCACTGCCCGCGGACGCCTGGCGCACGCAGCACCGGCTGTGCCTCGACCTGCACCTCGCCGCTGCGGATGCGGCCAACAGCCGCGGCGACAGCGAACGGATGAAGGCCCTGCTCGATGCCGCCCAGGAGCACGCGCACGACCCGCTCGACCGCGTGCGCTGCGAGCAGATCCGCATCCAGGCCCACGTCGCGCACAACCGCTTCGGCGCCGGACTGGAGATCGCGCGCAACACCCTCGCGCGCCTGGGCGTACGACTGCCCGCGGCACCGGGGCGCCTGCGCATCGCCGCGGAGCTGCTGCGCACCCGCCTGCTGATCCGCCGCGTCGCTGCGGACGCGCTGCTGGGCATGCCGGCCGCGACCGAGCCACGTGTGCTCGCGGCACAGGCGCTGCTCGGCGGAATGTTCGGCATCGTCAAGTTCTCGAGCTCGGCGCTGCGTCCGCTGGTGATGGCGCGCCAGGTCGAGCTCGCACTGCACCACGGCCACACCGACGCCAGCGCGCAGGCGCTCGCCGGCTTCGGCGGCGTGCTGTGCGGCGTGCTCGGGGCGATCGACGAGGGCTACCGCGCCGGCACCCTGGCGCTCGCGCTGGAGGCGGCGCGGCCTTCGCGCCACGGTCGCCAGCGCACGCTGTCGCTGTTCAACTGCTACGTGCGCCACTACCGCGAGCCGCTGCAGCACGCCCTCGACGGCCTGCACGAGGCGCACGCCGAAGCGCTCGCCTGCGGCGACCTCGAATACGCCGCGTACAGCCTCGCCGCCGCGATCCAGTACGCAGTGCCGCTGGCCGACGATCTCGAGGCGCTCGCCCGGCGCATGCGGGGGCAGTTGCAGCAGCTCGAACAGACCGGGCAGCAGCAGTCCCTGCAATACAGCTACATGGCTCTGCAGGCGGTCACCCGGCTGTGCGAGCCCTCGGTCGCACCCACCGCACTCGACGGCGAGCATTACCACGAGGAGGCGATGCTCGCCGAGCATCGCCGCGGGAACCATCTCACCGCGGTCTGCCTGCACCACTTCTACAAGGCCCTGCTCGCGCTGGTTCACGCCGACTACCCGGCCGCACTCGCCGAATGCACCCTGGGCGAAGCCCACCTGCCCTATGTCGGCGGCACCTATACCGCGACCTGGTTCCGCAGCCTGCACGCGCTCGCCCTGCTGCGCACCCTGCCGCCACCCGGCAAGGCGCGCCGGCGCGCACTGCATGCGCTGCGGCGCATCGTGCGCCACGTGCGCATGCAGGCGGCACACGCGCCCGCCAACCACGCCCACCGCCTGGCCCTGATCGAGGCCGAGCAGCTGCGTGTGCACGCACGTCCCGGGCCGGCGGCGGCCTACGACCGCGCAATCGCGCTCGCGGAACAGGGGGGCTTCTCGCTCGACGCCGCACTCGCCTGCGAATTCGCCGCCCGCTTCCATCTCGACGCCGGCGAACGCACGATCGCGCGCACCTGCTTCGACGACGCCTGCCGGCGCTACCTCCGCCTCGGCGCCCACTCCCGCGTCGTGCACCTGCAGGAGCAGCTCGAGGAGTACGGCCTGTGGCCGCGGCCACAAGATCTCTCGGCCCCCGCCGAAGTTCAGGGTGGCGTCGACGAGACCAACCAGTCCTTCGACATCTCCTCGGTCATCGAGGCCTCGCAGGCGATCTCCGACGAGATCGTGCTCGAGCGCCTGCTCGAACGCCTGCTCCAGCTCGCGCTGACGAGCGCAGGCGCCCAGCGCGGCGCGCTCGCGCTGAGCCGGGACCGGCATCTCCACATCGAGGCAATCGCCGGGCTCGAGGAGGCGTCGACGCTGATGTGCAGCCTCGCCCTGGAGGCCGCAGCAGGCACCGTGCCCGTAAGCGTGCTCAATTACGTCGCCCGCACCGGCGAGGCGCTGGTGCTGGGCGACGCCGCCCGCCAGGAGATGTTCGCGCACGACGCATACATCCGCACCCAGGCGCCCCGCTCGCTGCTGTGCATGCCCATCCTCTACCACGGCCGGCTCACCGCCCTGCTCTACCTCGAGCACCGGCTGAGCGGCGACATCTTCGACCAGCAGCGCCTGAAGACCCTGCGGATCCTCGCCGCGCAGGCGGCGATCTCGATCGAGAATGCCAAGCTCTACCTCGGCCTTCAGCAGTCCGAGCAGGCCTACCGCTCGCTGTACGAGAACGCGATCGAGGGGATTTTCCAGGTCGATCCCGACGGTCGCTTCCTGTCCGCCAACCCTGCGCTGGTCCGCCTCCTCGGTCACGACAGCGCGGCAGACTTCCTCAACGGAATCACCGACGTCAGTACGCAATGCTTCGTCCGTGCCGAAGACCAGCGCCGCTTCCTCGGCCGCCTCAACATGGAAGAAAGGGTGGTCGGCTTCGAGACGCGCTGGCGCCGACGCGACGGCAGCGAGGTCGAGGTTTCCATCTCGGCCCGCCGCGTGCTCGATGACGGCGGGCGGCTGCGCTGCTACGAGGGCTCGCTCACCGACATCGGCGAACGCAAGGCCAAGGAACGCGCCGAACTCGCGCGCGAGCGCGCCGAGGCCGCCAGCCGCGCCAAGAGCGACTTCCTCGCGGCGATGAGCCACGAGATCCGCACACCGATGAACGGCATCCTCGGAATGGCGCAACTGCTCGCACGCTCCCGCCTGGACCCGGGCCAGGCCGAATGGGTGGACGCGATCCGCGCCTCGGGCAGCACGCTGCTCGGAATCCTGGGCGACGTGCTCGACTTCAGCAAGATCGAGGCCGGACAGCTCGAGCTCGAATCCGCCCCCTTCTCTCCTGCCGAAGCACTCGCCGCCCTGCGTCCGATGCTGGCGACGATGAGCGCGCAGAAAGGACTCCGCCTGCACCTGGAGCTCGATCCGGCGCTACCGGCGGGCGTGCTCGGCGACCGCCGCGCGCTGCACCAGGTCGTGCTCAACCTGGCCGGCAACGCAGTGAAGTTCACCACGCGCGGTTTCGTCGCGGTGCGCGCGCAGGTCGTAGCGACGAGCGCGGAACGCTGCCGCCTGCGCCTGGAAGTCGAGGACAGCGGCATCGGCATCGCCGAGGAAGCCCAGCGGCGCATCTTCACCGAATTCACCCAGGCCGACGGTTCGATCACCCGCCGCTTCGGGGGCACCGGCCTCGGACTGGCAATCTGCCGCCGCCTCGTCGAGTTGCAGGGCGGAAGCATCGGCGTGCGCAGCCGTCCGGGAGAGGGCAGCACCTTCTGGTGCGAGCTCGAATACCCCCGTGCGGCACCGGTGCCGCGGGCATCGCCGCGTCCGCACACCGACCTCCGCCCGCTGGGCATGCGCGTGCTGGTGGTGGAGGATGTGGAGTTGAATCGCAGCATCGTCGGCACGCTGCTCGAGGACGAGGGGCACACCGTGCGCTTCGCAGCCGACGGCTACGGCGCGCTCGAACTGCACGAGCGCGAGGACTTCGACACGATCCTGCTCGACATCCACCTCCCGGACCTGGACGGCATGGAGGTCGCACGCCGCATCCGCCGCCATCCCGACGCGTGCAAGGCCGGGGTGCGCATCGTCGCACTCACCGCCTCGATCACCACCGACGAGGTCGAGCGTTACCGCGAGGCAGGCGTGGATACGGTCGTCGGCAAGCCCTTCGACTTCGACGAGTTGCTGCGCAGCCTCCACGTACACCCTGCGCCAACGGTCCCGGCCCCCGCGCCGACGGACGCCCTGGTGGACGCCCTGGTCGACACGCGGTTGCTGGCAACCCACTTCGCCCGTCTCGGTGGCGAACGCGTGCGGCCGATGATGGACATGCTCACCAGCCAGGGCCGCGCCGGGCTGGCCGATTTCGCCGCGAGCGCCGACCCCGCGACGCAACGCGGGCACCTGCACCGGCTCGTCGGCATGGCGGCGAACCTCGGTCTCGCCGCATTTTCCATGCGCTGCCGGGAGCTCGAGCGCACACCGCTCCCGGCGGACCTGCGGGCACAGGCCGCTGCGCTGCAGACGCTGTTCGAGGACAGCCTCACGGCCCTGCGCACGTTCAAGCCGCAGGACGCGGAAACAGCGGTCGACGCCGCAGCCCGCTGAACCCGTTCGCATCCCCGCTGCGGGCGCTACAACTGCGCACAATTCTGCACAAATCCTGGAAAGCTGGTTTACAGCGCGCGGCTAGTCTCTCCATCCACGGAGGCAGGGCACGGCCTGCGGACCCGCAAGCCCGTCCCGAGCGCAAGGAGCGTGCGCATCAAGGATGCGCTTGCCCGACGCTCGGGGTGCCGCGACGGCGACCGGCGACCGGCGCCCTGCTGTCCGAGCCTTTTCGACGCCGGCCGGCATCCGGTCTCCTCCCTCCCGGATGCCGGCCGTGACGGCGTCGGCGCTGCCGCTTCGAGCCCGTCACCACGCCTTCCAACTCCTGCCAGGATCCGATCCATGAACAAGACGCCCTCTCTCGTCATCGACGGCCGCAAAGTCGCCGGCGACCGCGGCACCCTGCCGGTCATCGACCCCGCGCTCGGCGAGGCCTTCGCCGAGTGCCCGAACGCCTCCCCCGCGCAGCTCGACGAGGCGGTGGCGGCCGCCGGGCGTGCGTTCGCACTGTGGCAGCACAGCTCGTGCGAGGAACGCCGCTCCCTGCTCGAAGCGATCGCCGCGCGCATCGAACAGAACGCGCCCGAGCTCGCCGAGATCATCGTCCGCGAGCAGGGCAAGCCGCTCGCGCTCGCGCACGTTGAGGTCGGCGGCGCGGTGGCGTGGACGCGCGCCACCGCTGCGCTGGAACTGCCGGTCGAGCTCATCGAGGACCGCCCCGGCAAACGCATCGAGCTGCACCGCCGCCCGCTCGGCGTGGTCGGGTCGATCACGCCGTGGAACTGGCCGCTGATGATCGCGGTGTGGCACATCATGCCCGCGCTGCGTGCCGGCAACGCCGTGGTGATCAAGCCCTCCGAGCTGACCCCGCTCAACACCCTGCGCCTGGTCGAGCTGATCGACGAGGTGGCGCCACCCGGGCTGGTGAACGCGGTCGCCGGCGGCGGCGCGCTCGGGCGCGAGATCTCCGGCCATCCCGGCATCCAGAAGATCGTGTTCACCGGCTCGACGCGCACCGGCCAGGACATCATGCGCAACGCCGCCGACACGCTGAAGCGCCTCACCCTGGAGCTCGGCGGCAACGACGCCGGGATCGTGCTGCCGGGAACCGACATCGGCGCGATCGCCGAGGGCGTGTTCGGCAGCGCCTTTCTCAACATGGGACAAACCTGCGCCGCGCTCAAGCGCCTCTATGTGCACGAGTCGCAGTACGAGGACATGTGCCGCCACCTGGTGGCCATCGCCGCTCGGCAGAAGGTGGGCAACGGCCTGGACGAGGGCACGAGCTTCGGGCCGATCCAGAACCGCGACCAGTTCGAGCGCGTGTGCGAGCTCGTCGAGGACGCGCGCGCGGCCGGTGCCCGCATCCTGTGCGGCGGCGAGCCGCTGCCCGGCAAGGGCTACTTCTACCCGCCGACCCTCGTCGCAGACATCGCCGACGGCACCCGGCTGGTCGACGAGGAGCAGTTCGGCCCGGTGCTGCCGGTGATCCGCTACCGCGACGTGGACGAGGCGGTACGGCTCGCCAACGCCAGCACCAACGGCCTCGGCGGCTCGGTGTGGTCGGGCGACCCGGAGGCCGCGCGCGCGGTGGCGAACCGCCTGGAGTGCGGCACGGTGTGGATCAACGGCCACGCCGAGGTCTTGCCGCACTGCCCCTTCGGCGGCTGCAAGATGTCGGGCTTCGGGGTCGAGTTCGGCCTCGAGGGCCTGCTCGAATACACCCGCCCGCAGCTACTCAACATCAACCTGCCGACCGCCTGAATGTCCGCTCCGCTCACCTTCCTACGCCGCCCGCCCGCGCCACCGCCCACAGGCGCTAGCGCGGCGCCGCCGACGGCCCTGGCCGCGCTGCCGGCGAGCGGGGTGGCGATCGCGGTGTCGATGGTGCGACCGCGTACGCTGGAGCGGCTGTGCGCCGATACGCCGGCGCGCGCGGCGTTCTGGTCCACCACTCTGCACGACGCGGCGCTCGCCGACTGGCTGGCGCCGCTGCGCCCGACGCGGCTGCACGTGGGCAGCGAGTTCTGCGAGCGCCTGCTGCCCGAGCCGGAGCAGCTCGCACGCACGCTCGCCGAGGCGTCGGCGGCCGGGCTGGAGGTCGGCCTGCTCACGCCGGTCGCCTCGCCGGAGGTCCTGCGTGCGCTCGAACCGCTCTTCGCCCTGCTGCCCGCGGGCGCGGAGGTGGTGGTCAACGACTGGGGCGTGGCGCTGCGCCTGCGGGAGTTCCATCCCCTGCTGCAGCCGGTCGCCGGTCGCATCCTGTGCCGCATGCTCAAGGACCCGCGCCTGGGCAACCCGCAGTACGCCCCGCCTGCCGCTCACGGCTTCGCCTCACCCTGGCAGCAGCGCCTGTTCGCCCGCGTGGGGATCACGCGGGTCGAGATGGACATGCCGCTCTTCGCTGGCGCCGACAGCTTCGCCGGCGTGCCGCTGCCGCTCGGGGTGCACCTGCCGTTCGCCTTCGTCGCCAAGGGGCGCATGTGCCGCACCGCCGGGCTCGCGCGCCCCGGGCCGGAGCGTTTCGCACCGCGGCCCTTCTGCCACCACGAGTGCCTCGGCCTCGCCGCGCGCACCGAGCGTGCCCGCGACGGCACGCACGACGCCTGGGAGACCCTGCACGTCGGCAACACGATGTTCTGCCGCCACTCCGCGGCCAGCCTCGCCGTGCTCGCCGCCGCCGTGGCCGCGGGCCGGGTGGCACGCCTGATCGTGCCCGGCGAGGCCTTGTGAGGAGACCTGCATGAAGATCGTCGCCCCCATCCGGCAACTCGACGAGATCGCCGCGCTGGCGCGTGCCGGCGCGGACGAGCTCTACTGCGGGGTGACGCCGCGCGAGTGGGCCGAGCGCTTCGGCGGCGCCAGCGCCAACCGCCGCCCCGGCGGCAACCTGCCCTCGCTGGCCGCGCTCGCCGAAGCGGTGGAGCTCGCCCACCACAATGGAGTGCAACTCTCGCTCGTGCTCAACGCGCAGCAGTATTCGGTCGAGCAGATCGAGTTCGCGCTCGAGATCGCGCGCGGCTATACCGACATGGGGGGCGATGCGGTGATCGCGAGCGACCCCGGCCTGATCCTGGCGCTGGCCGAGGCCGTGCCGGGGCTGCGCATCCACGTCAGCTCGGTGGCCACCTGCCGCAACGCCGACGGCGCCCGCCTCTACCAGGAGCTCGGCGCGCGCCGGCTGATCCTGCCGCGCGACATCACGCTCGACGAAGCCGCGGAGATCGCCGCCGCGGTGCCCGACCTGGAGATCGAGGCCTTCATTCTCAACGACGGCTGCGTCTACGAGGAGGGCAGCTGCAACACCCTGCACCTGCCCGGCGCGCTCGGCGGGCCGATCTGCCTCGACCGCTACGCCTACGTCCACCGCCACCGCGACGGCCGGCCGCTCTCGCCCGCGCTCGCCGCCCGCCTGCAGGAGAACGACGCGGCCTACCGGCGCTGGCTGTGGTACCGCTTCTCCTGCGGCTTCACCACCACCGCGGAGGGCATGCCCTTCGGCCCCTGCGGCCTGTGCGCGATCCCGGCGCTCGGGCGCGGCGGCATCCACGCGCTCAAAATCGCCGGCCGCGAGGGCCCGCCCGAGCGCAAGCTCGCCAGCGTGCGCATGGTCAGGCAGATCCTCGACGCCCACGAGCGCGGCGAATCGCCCGCGGCGGTGATGACACGCGCGCGCGACCTGCGGCCTTCGCACGAGCACTGCGCGACCGGCTTCATGTGCTACTACCCCGAGGTCGTGGGCGAGGCCGAGCGAGCGCGGGAGACGGCGCGACACTCGCCCCCGACCTCCCCCGCCCCCACCTCCGACTGAGACGGCGCCGCGGCCGCGCCTGCGCCGCTCAGCGCGGGTCGTCCGTGCGCGCTGCGCGCGCCGCCGCCTCGCGGGCACGATCCTCCACCCCGTGGAAACGCGCCTGCGCCTGCAGCCAGGCACGCAGGGTGGCCGGACCGCCCCCGGCGGTGAAGTGGCGCGCGGCCAGCCCGCTCACGTGCGCGCAGGCCATGCTCGCCCCCGCCCCGGAGAGCGTGCCGTCGAGCGGGCGTACATGCGCACCGAAGTCGGCATGCGCGGCGCCGAGAGCAGCGACCTCCTCACGTGCGCAGCGTGCATCGCCGGTCACCCGCAGCATGTCCGCAAAGGCTGCCGGAAACACCGGCGCCCCTCGCGTGGGCGCCGCGGCGCACAGCAGCACGCCGGCGGCGTGCGCGCGCGCGCAGGCCTCGGCCAGCACCGCGCGGGGTGCGCGCAGGCCGAGACTGAGGTTGAGGATGTGCGCCTCGTTCGCGACCGCCCAGTCGATCGCCGCCGCCACCTGCAGCGCGCTCGTGGCCAGGCGCTCGCCGAACACCTGCGCCACGACCAGCTCGGCCTGAGGGGCGAAGTGCAGCAGCACGTCGGCGATCCGGCTGCCGTGCCCGAGCCGGTCGGGCTGCGCGTCGCCGCGGCGGACGACGCCGTCCTGCAGCTCGAAGGCCGCCGCCGCGACCACGTTCGACGCGTGCGCGGCGCTGCAGCCGCTGTCGATCAAGCCGATGCGGACCGCTGCGCCCATTCAGCCCCCCCGCGCACGCACGACCGGCTCGAGGCGGCCGGCCTCGAGCCGCAGCTCGAGTTCGCATCCCACCCGGGTCGCCGCGCGATGGCTGACGAGGATGCGGGTGCGGTCGGCGAAGAGCGCGTCCACTTCGGCGATCACCGCCGCCTCGGTCGCCTCGTCCACCGCCGAGGTCGCCTCGTCGAGCACCAGCACGCAGGGATCCTGCAGCAAGGCGCGGGCGATCGCGATGCGCTGGCGCTGGCCGCCGGAGAGCTGCTGCCCGCGCTCGGCGAGCGGCGTCGCCAGGCCCTGCGGCAGAGCCGCCACGAGCTCGTCCAGGCGTGCCCGGCGCGCCGCCAGCCGCACCGCCTCGTCGTCGGCCGCGGGCATCGCGTAGCGAATGTTGTCGGCGAGCGTCCCGCGGAACAGCACGATGTCCTGGCTGACCACGGCCACGGCGCGGCGCAGCTCTCCCAGCGGGATCGTGCGCAGGTCGACGCCATCCAGGCGCAGCACGCCGGCGGCGGGATCGTAGTGGCGGTGCAGCAGGTCGATCAGCGTGGATTTGCCGGCGCCCGAGGCGCCCGTCAGCGCCACCTTGCTGCCCGCCGGAATCACCAGGCTGGCGCCGTCGAGCACGGCCTCCACGCGCCCGCGATGGCGGAAGACCACGCCATCGAGCTCGACCCGCCCACGCCAGGCCGGCGGCATCGCCACCGCCGCGGGGGGGTCCGCCACCTCGGCCGTCGCCTCGCGCAGCTCGCCCACCCGCATCAGGCTCACGCTCATGCGCTGGACCGCGACGTAGAGGCCGAGCAGGCTGCCGACCGGCCCGGTCGCCATGCCGAGGTAGGTCGAAAACGCGATCAGCGCGCCGAGCTGCCAGTCGCCCTCGATCACCCACCAGCCGCCGATCAGGAAGGCCGCGGCGCGCGTGAGCGAGGTGAGCGTGGAGGGCAGCGCATGGGTGACGAACTCGGTGCGCTGCAGGCCGAGCAGCTCGTCGAGGTAGCGCGCACCCAGCGCGTCCAGGCGGGCGCGCTCGTCGACCTCGCGCCGCGAGGCCTGGATGAACTTCATCGCCGGCAGGGTCTCGACCAGGAAGCTCGACACGTCGGCCGCGCGCTCGCGCACGGTGCGCGTGCGCGTCTCCAGCCTGCGCCGCATGTGGCGCAGCCACACCACCTCGAGCGGCACCAGCACGAGCACCAGCAGCGACAGCTTCCACGACAGCCCGAGCATCATCGCCAGCGCACCGAGGAGGCCGATCACGCTGCTCACCGCCGCGAACAGGCTGTCGACCGCGAAGCGCTGGATTTCGGCGACGTCGCCGTCGATGCGCGACATCAGGTCGCCGAGGCGCTGGCGGCCGTAGAAGCTCGGCGACAGGCCCTGCAGGTGGCGGTACAGGTCGCTGCGCAGGGCGAACAGGATGGTGCCGGAGAGCCGCGTGTGCAGCAGACGGTTGATCCCGGCGAGCGCCGTCCCCGCCAGGCCCGCGCCGATCATCGCGGCCGCGACCATGACCAGCGTCGGGTAGTCGCGCGCCAGCAGGCCGTCGTCGATCAGCAGCTTGGTCAGCCAGGGCTGCAGCAGGACCAGGGCGGAGGCGAGCAACGACAGCGCGAGCAGGCGAAGGATGGCGCCGCGCTGCGGGCGCACGAAGGCGTACAGCCAGCCCAGCCCGCGGCGCAAGGCCTCGGGCTGCTCGCTACGGATGAAGCGGCTCGGCATGGACCGCCCTCGGCCGGATGCGGCGAATGGTGGAAGGAGGGCAATTGTATCGCCCGCCGCCCCGGCCCGCCGCGCCGCGGACGGCGGCCGAGGCCCCCGCCCGACGCTCCGCGACGGCTGCGATCAGTAGATCGGCTCGACCAGCAGGCGGTCGTCCACGTAGCTCTGCAGCAGGTTGTTGATCGCGAACAGCGTCCCCGTCGAAGACGACGGGCAGCCGCCGCAGGCGCCCTTGTAGCGCACGGTCAGGGTGAACTCCTTGAGCTTGACCACGTCGAGGCCGCCGCCGTCCTGGTCGAGGAAGGGCCGGATGTGCTCGTCGAGGATCTGGTTGATGCGCATCAGCAGCTCCGCATCGTCGGCCTCCACCTCCACCGCCTCCTCGCCCGTGGCCTCGGCGGCGCCGCTCGCCGCACCCGCAGCCCCGCCCGGTCCGGCCGGGTTGGCGATGCCGATGACGCGGCGCGCCTTGTGCCCTTCGATCAGCTCGGTGACCGCGGGCTCGATCGCCGACCAGGGCGTGCCCGGGTCGCGCGTGATCGTGATGAAGCCCCCGGTGCAATAGATGTCGACCACGCCGGGCACCGCGAGCAGGCTCTCGCCGAGGGTGTCGCCGACGACGGGAACACCGGCGCTGAAGTGCCGCGGCGCGCCGGTGTAGAGCGGCGCGTCGAGCATGAACTTGTTCGCCAGGGGGTTGGGCGTGGACATGACGGCGGTGACGTTGGGCATGGCGGTCTCCTGCGGCGTGGGTGGGGCGGTGCTGCGACGGTCGGGCACGTTCCGCGCAGTCCGTGCGCGGAGGCATCGGGGTGCTGCGGAGCGCAGATCGGATTTCGACGCTACGGAGCGAATACTACTTGTCGTTAACGTCAACGTCAATTAACATGAACCTGCACACTCCCCGAACCGACCGCAGGAACCGGAACCCGCCATGAAGGAATATCTGCTGCTGTTGCTCGGCACGGCCCTGGTGAACAACGTCATCCTGGTCCGCTTCCTCGGCCTGTGCCCCTTCCTCGGCGTGTCGGGCAAGCTCGAGACCGCGCTCGGCATGGGCCTGGCCACTACCTTCGTGCTCACCCTCACCTCGGGCGCGACCTGGGTGGTCGAGCACGCCCTGCTGCAGCCGCTCGACATGATGCACCTGCGCATCCTGACCTACATCCTGGTGATCGCCGCCGTGGTGCAGTTCACCGAGATGGCGATCCAGAAGGCGAGCCCGGTCCTGCACCACACCCTGGGCATCTACCTGCCGCTGATCACCACCAACTGCGCGGTGCTCGGCACCGCGCTGCTCAACCTGCAGCAGGACAACAGCCTGATCCAGAGCCTGCTCTACGGCGCCGGCTCGGCGCTCGGCTTCACCCTGGTGATCCTGCTCTTCGCCGGTCTGCGCGAGCGCATCGCGCTCGCCAACGTTCCCGCGGCCTTCGCCGGGACGCCGATCGCGCTGATCACCGCCGGCCTGCTGTCGCTGGCCTTCATGGGATTCGCCGGCCTGCCGGTGCGCTGAAACCTTCCTCTCCTCCGGACACGCAAGGAGTACGACGATGACGATGATCCTCTCGGTAGCGGTGCTCGCCGCCCTGGGCCTGGGCCTGGGCTGGCTGCTCGGTCTCGCCTCGCAGTGGCTGGGCGCCACCACCGACCCGGTGGTGGAGCGCCTCACCGAGGCCCTCCCCGGCTCGCAGTGCGGCCAGTGCGGCTACCCCGGCTGCGGCCAGGCGGCGATCGCGCTGTCCAAGGGCGAGGCGCCGGTCACCCTGTGCCCGCCGGGCGGCCGCGTCGTCGCCGAGAAGCTCGCCGAGATCCTCGGCACCACCTTCGACCCGGGCAACCTGCCCGACCGCGGCCCGCTGCTCGCCCGCGTGCGCACCGACTCCTGCATCGGTTGCTCGCGCTGCATCAAGTCCTGCCCGACCGACGCCATCCTGGGGGCGACCAAGCAGCTCCACGTGGTGCTCGAGGAGGCCTGCATCGGCTGCGGCGCCTGCGCCGAGGTCTGCCCCACCGGCGGCATCGACCTCGAGGGCATCCCGGTCACCCTGCGCAACTGGCGCTGGCACAAGCCGGGCGTGGGACACGCCTGAGCGCCCGCGCCAAGCACACCGGAACCCTGAGCACCATGAAGATTTTCCGCTTCCGCGGCGGCATCCACCCCGAAGGCAACAAGGATCCCACCGCCTGCCACCCGATCGCCCGCCTGCCGCTGCCCAAGCGCCTGTACATCCCGCTGCAGCAGCACATCGGCGAGCCAGCCGCACCCGAGGTCAAGGTCGGCGACCACGTCCTCAAGGGCCAGCGCCTCGCCCGCCACCAGGGCTCGGTGTCGGCGCCGGTGCACGCGCCCACCTCGGGCACGGTGATCGCGATCGGCGACCACATGGCGCCCCACCCTTCCGGCCTGCCGGTGCAGACGATCACGCTCGAGCCCGACGGCGAGGAGCGCTGGATCGAGACCGAGCCGGCGGTCGATCCCTTCTCGCTCACCCGCGCCGAGGTCGCCGCGCGCGTGCGCGACGCCGGCATCGTGGGCCTGGGCGGCGCGGCCTTCCCGGCGGCGGTCAAGCTCGACGCCGGCAACCGCCACCCGATCGACACGCTGATCATCAACGGCGGCGAATGCGAGCCCTACCTGACCTGCGACGACCGCCTGATGCGCGAGGGCGCGGGCTACGTGGTCGAGGGCGTGCGCCTGATCGCCAACGGCCTGGGCGCCAAGCGCGCCGTGATCGCGATCGAGGACAACAAGCCCGAGGCGCTCGAGGCGATGCGCGTCGCCGCCGCGGCCCACCCGGGCATCCGCGTGCTGCGCGTGCCCTCGCGCTACCCGATGGGCTCGGAGAAGCAGCTCGTCACCACGGTGACCGGCCGCGAGATCCCGGCCGGCAAGCTGTCGGCCGAGATCGGCGTCAGCGTGCACAACGTCGGCACCGCGCTCGCCGTGTGCCGCGCGGTGCGCTTCGGCAAGCCGCTGGTGTCGCGCGTGGTCACCGTGGGCGGCGGCGCGATCCGCAACCCGCGCAACGTGGTGGTGCCGATCGGCACGCCGGCGGCCGACCTGGTCGAGTTCTGCGGCGGCTTCACTGTGACGCCGACCCGCGTGCTGATGGGCGGGCCGATGATGGGCCAGGTCCTGCCCGGGCTGGAGGCGCCGGTGGTCAAGGGCACCAGCGGCATCATCGCGCTCACCGCCGCCGAGGCCCACGCGTCGAGCGAGCGCGCCTGCCTGCACTGCGGGCGCTGCGTGGATGTCTGTCCGGTCGGCCTGGTGCCGCTCGAGCTCGCTGCGCGCGTGCGCGCCGGGCGCATCGACGACGCCGCCGAGCTCGGCATGGGCGACTGCCTGTCCTGCGGCTGCTGTGCCTACGTGTGCCCGGCGCACCTGCCGCTGGCCCACCTGTTCAACTACGCCAAGGGCGAGATCGCCGCGCGCCGCGAGGCCCAGCGCAAGGCCGAGGAGACGCGCAAGCTGGCCGAGGCGCGCCGGCTGAGGCTGGCCGCGGAAGCCGCGGCCAAGGCCGCGCGCCGCCCCGCCCGCCCGACCGAGAAGGCGGAGACCGAATCATGACGAGCTGGACCCCGAACCGCTCCCCGGTGGCCGCGCCCCACGTGCATGGGCGCGCCAACGTTCCCCAGGTCATGCGCACGGTCCTGCTCGCCCTGCTGCCGGCGACCGCGACCGGCGTCTGGTTGTTCGGCTGGCCGGCACTCAATACGGTGCTGCTGGCGATCGCCGGCTGCGTGGCCGCCGAGGCTGCCGCGCTGGCGATCGGCCGCAGGCCGGTAGGCCATACGCTCGCCGACGGCTCGGCGGTGGTGACCGGGCTCATCCTCGCGCTGTGCCTGCCGCCGTGGGCGCCATGGTGGCTGCCGCTGCTCGGCGGCGCGTTCGCGATCGTGGTCGGCAAGCAGGTGTTCGGCGGCCTGGGCCAGAACGTGCTCAACCCGGCGATGCTGGCGCGGGTCGCCCTGCTGGTGTCCTTCCCGCTCGAGATGACCGCCTGGGTGGCGCCGCAGCCGCTGTTCTCGGCCGCGGCCCCTGGCCTCGTCGAAGGCCTCGCGATCACTTTCGGCGGCGGCCCCCTGCCGGACGCGGTGAGCTCGGCCACCGCGCTCGCCCCACTCAAGCTCGGCGGCGACTTCGCCGCCGGCGAGGCGCTGCTCGCGCTCGCGCTCGGTACGGTGCCGGGCAGCCTGGGCGAGACCTCCGCGCTTGCGCTCCTCGCCGGCGGCGCGCTACTGGTCGCCCGCCGCATCGTGCCCTGGCAGATTCCCGCCGCCCTGCTCGGCACCCTCGCCCTGCTCGCTGCGCTGTTCAACCAGATCGACCCGGCGCACTACCCGGGGCCGCTGCTCCACCTGCTCGGCGGCAGCGCGATGATGTGCGCCTTCTTCATCGCCACCGACCCGGTGGGCGCGCCGGTCAGCCCGCTCGGGCGCGCGATCTTCGGCGCCGGCATCGGCGCGCTGATCTACGTGATCCGCACCTGGGGCGGCTACCCCGAGGGCGTGGCCTTCGCCGTCCTGCTGATGAACGCAGCGACGCCGCTGATCGATCGCCTCGTGCGTCCGCGCCGCTACGGCCGCCTGCGCACGGGTGCCCCGCTCCCCCTGGCCCCGAAGGAGGACGGCCGATGAGCTCGACCCTTGCCGCCGGCCTGCGCCAGCGCCCCGGGCTGCTGCTCGGGGCCTTCGCCCTCGGCTGCAGCGCCCTGCTCGGCGCCGGCGACCTCGCCACCCGCGCGGAGATCCGCCTGCGCCAGGCGGAGGACCTGCGCCACGCCCTCGACCAGACCCTCTCCGCCGTGCCCCACGACAACAACCCGGCCGAGGACACGATCACGGTCGACGACGCGGGCCGCAGCGTAACGGTGTATCGCGCACGCATGGCGGGCGAGGTCCACGGCGTAGCCTTCAACTGGGTGAGCGAGGCCGGCTACGGTGGGCCGATCACGCTCACCGTCGGGATCGGCCGCGACGGGCGCATCGCCAGCGTGCGCGTGCTCTCGCACAGCGAGACGCCGGGCCTGGGCGACAAGATCGACGTGCGCAAGTCCGACTGGATCCGCGGCTTCGACGGCCGCGGGCTCGACACCGGCACGCGCTGGGGGGTGCGCAAGGACGGAGGCGAGTTCGACCAGTTCGCCGGCGCCACGATCACGCCGCGCGCGGTGGTGGCGGCCGTCCACGCCAGCCTGAAGTTCTTCGCCGGCCACCGCGAGCGCCTGCTCGCCGCGCCGGCCGGCACCGCTGCCGCGACCGTGCCTGCGGCGGCACAACCGGGGAGCCCGACATGAGCGAAGTGCGCAGGGTCGTCCGCGACGGCCTGTGGGACAACAACGTGGTCTTCGCGCAGATGCTGGGCATGTGCCCGACCCTGGCCACCACCGGCAGCGCGACCAACGGGCTCGGCATGGGCCTGGCCACCACGGTCGTGCTGGTGTGCTCGGGCGTGCTGGTCTCGCTGTTTCGCAACGTGATCGCGCGCGAGGTGCGGATCGCGATCTACGTGCTGTTGATGTCCACCGTGGTGACCCTGGTCGACATGACGATGAACGCCTGGCTGCACGAGCTGCACAAGGTGCTCGGCCTGTTCATCCCGCTGATCGTGGTCAACTGCGCGATCATGGGTCGCGCCGAGTCCTTCGCGTCCAAGCGCGCCCCCGGCATGGCGGCCCTCGACGGCCTGATGATGGGGATCGGCTTCACCCTCGCGCTGATGGTGCTGGGGGGCGTACGCGAGGCGATCGGCCAGGGCACGCTGTTCGCCGACGCCTCGATGCTGCTCGGCGAGCACTTCGCCTTCCTCGAGCTGCACCTCGACAGCTACCGCGGCGTGCTGCTGATGATCCTGCCGCCGGGCGGCTTCCTCGCCCTCGGCTTCCTCGTCGCCGCCCGCCAGCGCATGCTCGCACGCGCCCGTGCCCGCAGCCTGGGCGCCGAGGGCGCGGTCGAGGCAGGCGCCTGACCGCGCCCACCCGCAAACCGCAAGGGAGACAGCAAGGATGAAGATCAGCGTGAGCTACGCGCACCCCGAGAAGCCGGCCTGGATGCGCCTGGATGTGGACGAAGGCTGCACGCTGCGTGCGGCGATCGAGCGCTCGGGGATCCTCGGGCGCTACGAGGACATCGACCTGGAGCGCAACAAGGTGGGGGTCTTCGGCAAGATCAAGCCGCTCGACACCGTGCTCGCCGAGGGCGACCGCGTGGAGATCTACCAGCCGATCGTGATCGACCCGAAGACCGCACCGCGCCGCAAGCGCGCGGGCCAGGAAGGCAGTGAAGGAGCGGAAGGGGACTGAAGGGGATGAGTGGCTCCGCAACGGACGCCCGAACCCCTGCGCGCCCGCCGCTGGATCCGGTACGCGCGGCTAGACGCTTGGGCTCATGGTCGTCTTCGGCCCGGGTACGCGCGCCGCAATCGAGCGACGGGCCTCCTTCTCGGCCGCGTCGATCTCGTCGAGGATTGCGCGGATGTCTTCCATCTGGCGTTCGAGCATTGCCCTGCGCGCGCCGAGCAACTCCATGAAATGCGACATCTGGGCCTGCTCGCCCGGGGCGTTGTCATAAAGGTCGAAGAGTTCGCGTGTCTCCTGGAGGGAGAAACCCAACCGCTTGCCGCGCAGGATCAGGCTCAGGCGCACGCGGTCGCGGCGGCTGTAGATGCGCCGGCTGCCGCGACGGGCCGGGCTGATCAGGCCCTGATCCTCATAGTAGCGGATTGCGCGGGTGGTGATGTCGAACTCCTTGGCGAGATCGGATATCGTGTACGTCGTTGCATTCGCCGATTCGCGCACCCGCCCGGCCCTTCCGGCGATCTCTTGGTCCATTTCGCTCTCCGTGTTGCGATGCGCTCTCATCCACCGTTCCGATCTCGCCTTGGAAGGCTCTCCCGATGCGACTCACGCGGGCATCCCCTGCAATCGATGTCGATCAGGTATGGATGATTGCACAAAAGTTTCGCTAACGTAAACGTCAACATCGACAAACTTCCGTGTATTCCTGCGCGCAGAGCGCGGGCCGGGCGGAGAGATCAGGGCCGCGCGGTCTTGGTGGCCCCATCCGGCAGATTCGCCGCTTCCGCTGCAAAGCCCGCGATGCCGTGCAGGAAGATCCGTGTCACCACCCTGGCCAGTTCGACATAGGATAGCGCCCCCTCCGGGCGCAGCCAGGTGAAGGTCCAGTTCATCATCCCGAACAGCACCATCGCGACCGCCTTGTCGAGCGCAGCGCTGCGCAGGCCGGGCTCGACCTCCTCGACCGTCAGCGCGAAAGCGCGCACCACACGGCGCTCCTGCTCATGGATGCGCGCACGTTGCTCGGGGCTGAGGAACTTGACGTCCTGGATCAGCACGACGTGCTGCCGTCTCCCCCCCTCGTACGCCTGCATGAAGCGCAGGATCAGGCGCTCGAGGCGGTCGCGCGGCGACGCCGCGGCAGCCTCGACCTCCGCCACGATCTCGAGCAGATCCTCGACGTGCCCCGCGGCGATGTCGTAGAGGATGTGCTCCTTGTCGCGGTAGTAGTGGTAGAGGAGCGCCTTGGAGACCCCGCACTCGCGGGCGATCTCCGCCATCGACGCATTGTGGAAGCCCCTGGCTGCGAAGAGGCCCGCAGCGGCGTCGACGATCGTCGCGCGCTGCAACTGGAAGGTCGGGGCCTTGCCTCTGGCCATCGGGTTCTCGCTCCTGTACTGCGGTCGGTTCGTGATGTGCAAGCGCACATACGCCGACCAGGTTGTCCGGGACGCGCCACAGAGGGCGCGCCGTGCGCCCACAGCGATCGTCGCGGCCGATCGGAAGAATCGTTCCCATCGCCTTGTCCCTGCATTCCGGCGTCTCGCGGTCGGTCGATTGCGCGCGCTTGCCGATTGCAGGATTGTGCCCGGCAAGAAAACCGGCCGACCAGTCGATCAATCGTAATGTTGCGCCACATCAACACCCGAGCGATTTTCCTCCAGCCCTGCTTGCGTGCCCTGCCGCTCGCGTGCACTCGAAACCAAGACCCGCACGGTCCCGGCGGCCCACGCCCTGCAGGCGGCACTCCTGTTCGCGCCCGGGGCGCCCCTCGATCGCGCGCTCGGCGCCCCGGACTCGGGACCCGACCGGCCGCGCAAGCTGGTGAGCCACGCCACCCCGCGCACAGGCGTGGTACTGTCACCGAGCCCGGGCGGCGCAGTGCTACCAGATCACTCGGCCGCCCTCTCCGACCACCCTCGCGTCGTCCAGCGCAGCCGTCACATCGACCGAGCGCAACGGCACGAGCCGCCTCCGCCCGGAACCAAGCCATGCCCTGCTATGAAATCGACGGCGTCCGTCCTGTCGTCCACCCCACCGCCTACGTCCATCCCGATGCCGTGCTGATCGGCGACGTGTTCGTCGGCGCCGGCTGCTACGTGGCCCCGCTCGCCTCGCTGCGCGGCGACTTCGGCCGCATCGTGCTCGAGGAGGGCAGCAACGTGCAGGACTGCTGCGTGCTGCACAGCTTTCCGGGCATCGATACCGTGGTCGAGGTCAACGGCCACGTGGGCCACGCCGCAGTGCTGCACGCCTGCCGGGTCGGGCGCAACGCGCTGATCGGCATGAACGTCGTGGTGATGGACCATGCCGAGGTGGGCGAAGGCAGCATTGTCGCCGCCGCAGCCTTCGTGAAGGCGGAGATGAAGATCCCGCCCGGCGTGCTGGTCGCAGGCGTTCCTGCCAAGGTGATGCGCGAGTTGACCGAGCAGGAGCGCAAGTGGAAGGTGATCGGCACCAGCTGCTACCAGAACCTGGCCCGCCGTAGCCTCGCCACCCTCAAGCCCTGCGAGCCGCTGCGCGAAGGCGACCACGAACGTCCGCGCTTCGAGGCACCCGACGTGATGCCGCTGAGCGACGCACGCCGGCGTACCGACTGAACACCCGCCCGACCTCGCCCCGTCGGCTGCGGCGGCGATGGCCCGCCCCCTCGCGGCCCGCGGCTGCCCTCGTCGGGCGGCTCACGAGAAGGGATAGGGCCACTCGTCCTGTTCCTCCGAGAACAAGCTCGCGACCAGCGTACGCAGCCAGCGGTTGCGCGGATCGTGGTGGAAGCCGCGGTGCCAGTGCTGGTAAAGCTCGATGCGCGGGATCGCCAGCGGTGGCTCGGCCATCCGCACGGTCTCGCCCACACGCGTGAAGTATTGACCGATCGCATGTGGCAGCGTCACCACCAGGTCGGAGCGCCCGATGATGCCGGGCAGGCTCATGAAGTGCGGGGTGCGCAGCACGATGCGCCGCTGGATGCGCAGGCGCTCGAGGTATTTCTCGAAGATCTCCTGGCTGCGTCCCTTGGCCCGCACCGCGGCGTGCTCGAGCGACAGGAAGCACTCGAGCGACAGCTGGTGATCCTGCACCGGATGATCCGCGCGCAACAGGCACACGAAGCGATGGCTGAGCAGCTTCTCGCGGTAGAAGCCTGCGGCGTCCAGGTCGGGATGATAGCCGATCGCCAGATCGACCTCGCCATCCTCCATCGCGCGCATCAGCTCCCCCGGCGAGAGCGTCACCGAATCGAGCATGGCCAGCGGCGCGAGCCGGCGCACGCTGTCCAGGATGCGCGGCAGGAAGACCAATTCACCCACGTCCGAGAGCGCGACGGTGAGGTTTCCCTCGTACTTCGCCGGATCGAAGCGGTCGGCGACGAAGAAGTCCACCTCGAGCCGCGCCAGCATCGCACGGGCACTGCTCGCGAGCGCATGTGTACGCGCGGTGGGGCTGACGCCCGAGGCGGTCTTGATGAACAGCGGCTCACCGAGCGCACGACGCAGTCGGCCGAGCGCACTGCTGACGGTCGGCTGGCTCAGCCCCAGGGCCTCGGCCGCGCGGCTGACGCTGCCGGCCTCATAGACCGCGAGCAATACGCGCAGCAGGTTCAGGTCGAAGTCGCGCAGACTCATTCCAGCTCGAATGTTATTGATGAAAGAAATAAAGGTAATCCGTTCATTTGTATTGTGCGACATCAGCATGGGGAATTTAATGGCTCCAACAAAAAAATAAATCCAGCCCCGAGAGGGGAGCCCGTTCGAGGAGACACACCGATCATGTTCTTCCACCCCCTTGCGGGACACGAGCCCTCCAGTCCTCCCGCGCTTCGCGCAATCGCCTGCGGCGCAAGATCATGAACGCGGCCGAACTGCTGCTCTGCGGCGAGCCCGGGCGGATCGCGCTGATCGAGGGCGATGTCCGCATCGACTACGCCGGTCTGCGCGCCGACGCCATCCGCAGCGCCGCGGCGCTGCTCGACGCCGGCCTGCGCCCCGGCGATGCCTGCGTGCTCGCCCTGCCCGACGGCATCGAATGGGCCGCCGCCTTCATCGGCATGCTGTGGGCGGGGGTGCGGCCGATCGCGATCAACCCGCGCACGGCGGCCGTGCAGATCGCCGACCTGATGCTGGACTCGGGCGCGGCCGCGGCGCTGCTCGAGGACGAAGCCGCGTGTGCGCTCGGCGACAAGCGTGCGATCGATCTCGGCGAATGGCGCCGCCGGGTGGAGCGCGCCACCGCGACACCCGCAGCCGCTCCGGCGGACGACGACGACCCGGCCTTCCTGCTCTACTCGTCCGGTACCACCGGTCGGCCCAAGGGCATTCTCCATGCCCACCGCGCAATCCGCGACGCCCACGTATTCGCCCGCGACCTCCTCGGCGCACGCCCAGGCCACCGCTTCTATTCCAGCTCCAAGCTGTTCTTCGCCTACCCGCTCGCCAACGCCTTCTTCGCCGGCCTGCGCCTGGGCGCCACCGTCGTGCTCGATCCGGAATGGCCCGACCCAACGCGCGTCGCGGCGATGGTCGAGCGCCACGAGCCGCACATCTTCTTCAGCGTCCCCACGCTCTACCGCCGCCTGGTCGATGCCGGCGTGCGTTTCCGCGGCCTGCACGCCGCGGTCTCCGCCGGCGAGGCCTGTCCCCCCTCGCTCGCACGCGAATGGCAGGCGATGACCGGGGTGCCGCTGGTCAATGGCTACGGCACCACCGAGACGCTGTCGCTGGTGCTCTACCGCACGCCGGAGATGGACGCCGCGCACCCCACGCCGCTCACCGGGATTCATCCGGAGCAGCTCACCAGCGGCGAGGTCGAGACTTGGCGGCTGTGGTTCTCCCACCCCGCAGTCGCGCTCGGCTATACGCGCGTGGTCACCCACGACAGCGCACGCTTCGCCGACGGCCGCTTCGCCCCCGGCGACGTGTTCCGCCACGCACCCGACGGCGAGGGCTGGCTGTTCGCCGGCCGCAGCGACCAGCTCGTCAAGGTGTTCGGTCGCTGGGTGGATGTGGTCGCGGTCGAGCAGGCCGTGCAGGAACGCATGCGCGGCAAGGCCGAGGAGGTATGCGTGATCCCTGCGCAGGGGGAGGACGCCGACATGATCCGCCTGCACCTCTTCGCCATCCCCGGCGACTTGCCGCCACCGCAGGTGCTCGCCGCCGCTCAGGCCGCGATCGAGAGCCTGCCGCCCTACCAGCGCCCCGAGAAGATCCACTTGGTCGATCACTTCCCGCGTACCGACACCGGCAAGCTGCGCCGCAACGAGCTCGCACGCCGCACGGCCTGAACGCTCCCGTTTTCCGACAACAGGCGCCGCAGCACGGCGCCACCCGGCGGCCGCGCGGCTGCCATCGCCCGCCGACGGCCCCATCCGCCGGCGGGATCCGGCCAAGACTGCCGACCCGATGACGGGCGGCGGACCATCGACAGCAGATCGAGGAGACACTCATGCCGAAACTCCGCACCACCCTTCGTACGCTCACCGCCGGCCTGTGCCTGGCCGCAGCCTTCCCGGCCCACGCCGGACCCGAGGTCCTGCGCGTGCATCACTTCCTGCCCACCGGCTCGACCGCCCACGCGAAGTTCATCACTCCCTGGTGCGCGAAGATCGAGGCCGAGTCCGCAGGCGGACTCAAGTGCCAGATCTTCCCCTCGATGCAGCTCGGTGGATCACCAGCCCAGCTCATCGACCAGGCACGCGACGGCGTCGCCGACATCGTGTGGACGCTGCCCGGGTACAGCGCCGGCCGCTTCCCGATCGTGGAGGTATTCGAGCTACCGTTCATGATCACCACCGCGGAGGCCACCAGCCGCGCCGTGTGGGATTTCGTGCAGCAGCACGACCGCAAGGAATTCGAGGCGGTACACCCGATCGCGTTCCACGTGCATGGCCCCGGCCACTTCTTCATGGTCAAGAAGCCGGTCAATGGCCTGGACGACATCAAGGGCGCCAAGCTGCGCGCCCCCACCCGGCTCACCAACCTGATGCTCGCCTCGCTCGGCGCCAGCCCGGTGGGCATGCCGGTGCCGCAGGTGCCGGAGGCGCTCTCCAAGGGCGTGATCGACGGCGCCATCCTGCCCTACGAGGTGGTGCCGGCGATCAAGGGCCACGAGCTGACGAAGTACGCCAGCGAGGGCGATCCGGGGTTCGCGGGGCTCTACACCACGGTGTTCGTGTTCGCGATGAACAAGAGCCGCTACGACGGCCTGCCCGAGAACCTGCGCAAGGTGATCGACGCCAACAGTGGTGCCGAAACCTCGGCCTGGATCGGCAAGGTGTATGACGAGGCCGACGGCCCCGCGCGCAAGAAGCTCGCGGACAACGGCAACGCGATCAACACCCTCCCCGCCGCGGAACTGGAGAAATGGAAGGTGGCCAGCGGCAGCGTGGCCGAACAATGGGTCAAGGACGTTTCCGCCAAGGGCGCCGACGGCGCCCGCCTGCTCGAAGCGGCACGCGGGCTGATCGCCACCCACAGCCGGTGAACCTTGTACGCCGGTGCTGCCCCGTCACCCTCCCGGGGGCGGAGCACCCGGCGCCCGCAATACCGTCCCACCAAGCGGAGAGCACCATGAACGACAGCCCGCCCCCGCCTCTCAAACGCCCGCGCGACCGGATCGGTCGCGCGCTCGACGCCGTCTGCCGCAGCTTCGCGATCGGAGGCGGCTTGGTGCTTGCCGCCATGGCGCTCATGATGGTGTTCAGCATCGCCCGTCGCGCCCTGGCCGGAATCCCGGTCCAGGGCGACTTCGAGCTGGTGCAGTACGCGACCGCGATCGCGGTGGCGATGTTCCTGCCCTTCTGCCAGATGGTGCGCGGCCACATCATCGTGGACTTCTTCACCATGCGCGTGGGCGAACGCCCGCGCGCCGTGCTCGATGCGCTGGCCGGCGTGCTGCTCGCGGTGGCGGCCTTCCTGGTCGCCTGGCGCCTCGGCGTGGGGATGGGCGAGCTGCGCGGTAACGGCGACAGCTCGATGATCCTCGGCGTGCCGACCTGGTATCCCTACCTGGCGATGGTGCCCTCCTTCTTCCTGCTCGGCTGCGCGGCGCTGTACACCGCCGCCGAGGGTCTCTTGCGGGTGCGCCCATGAGCGGCATCGAATACGGCCTGCTGGCCTTCGCCTTCCTGCTCGTGCTGCTCGCGCTGCGGGTGCACATCGCGGTCGCGATGCTGATCACCGGCATCACCGGCTACGTCTCCCTGGTCGGCTGGACCCCTCTGCTCGCCTACCTCAAGAACGCCGCCTTCGCACGCTATTCGGTATACGACCTCGCGGTGGTGCCGCTCTTCCTGCTGATGGGCCAGTTCGCCCTGCGCGGCGGCCTGTCCAAGGGGCTCTTCGACGCCGCCAACGCCTTCGTCGGCCACTGGCGTGGCGGCATCGCAATGGGCGCCGTGGGCGCATGCGCAGGCTTCGGCGCGATCTGCGGCTCCTCGCTCGCCACCGCAGCGACCATGGGCCAGGTCGCACTACCCGAACTGCGGCGCCACGGCTATGCCCCGGGGCTCGCCACCGGCGCGCTTTCCGCAGGCGGCACCCTGGGCGTGCTGATCCCACCCTCGGTGGTGTTGGTGATCTACGCCATCCTGACCGAGCAGAACATCGCCCGACTGTTCCTCGCCGCCCTCGTCCCCGGCATCCTCGCGGCGATCGGCTACATGCTCACGATCATGGTGTTCGTGCGGATCAACCCCACCGCCGGCCCGGCCGGTCCGCGCATCCCGTGGTCTGGCCGCCTGCAGGCGCTGCTGCGGATCTGGCACGTGCTGGCGATCTTCGTGATCGTGATCGGCGGCATCTACGCCGGAATCTTCACCCCGACCGAAGCCGCTGCAGTGGGCGCCGTCGCCACCGGCATCGTCGCCCTGCTTGCCGGCGGCCTGCGCGGCGGCGGCTGGCTGGCCTGCATCTACGGCACCGCGCAGGCCACCGGAATGATCTTCCTGGTGCTGCTCGGCGCAGACGTGCTCAACGTGTTCCTCGCGCTGACCCAGCTTCCCGGCGAGCTCGCCGCCTGGGTCGGCGGCTCGGGCCTGCCGCCACTCGCCGTGTTGTTCTCGATCTTCGCGATGCTGGTGGTTCTCGGCTGCATCATGGACAGCCTGTCGATGATCCTGCTGATGGTGCCGATCTTCTTTCCGGTGGTGATGGGCCTGGAGCTATTCGGGCTGGGCGACACGGAGAAGGCGATCTGGTTCGGCATCATGATGCTGATGCTGGTCGAGATCGGACTGATCACGCCTCCGGTGGGCATGAACGTCTACATCATCAACAGCCTCGCCGGCGACGTGCCCATGAGCACCACCTTCCGCGGCGTCGTGCCCTTCCTGATCTCGGACGGCATCCGCATCCTGCTGCTGGTGTTCGTGCCGCCGATCAGCCTGTTCCTGGTACGGATGTTCGGCTGACTCCCGCTGGAGACAATGCGGAGCGGGGCAAGCGCAGCCCGCTTCCGCGGAAGGCACCGATCCTGGAAGGGTCAGCTGCGGGGCGCGCTCGCATCCTCACCCAGCGCGCGCTCGACGCTGGAGATCTTGTCCTCCATAGACTGCTCGCGATCGGTGCGCGTACCCAGCCGGATCGAGGTCGTGATCCGCGGCGCACCCATTGCATGCACCACTTCGTGGCAGCGCTTGACCGCGGCCATGACCTCGTCCCAATCGCCTTCGATGTTGGTGCCATAGGCGTGGAGCTGCGACTTCAGGCCCGCCTCGCGGATCACCCGTTCGCACGCCGCCACATGGGATGAAACGGACAGTCCCACACCGAGCGGGACCACGCACAGATCGAGGATGACTTTCACGGACGGCTTCTCCAGCGTTGATCGACGGAGCCCGATTCTAGCGCCGCGGACGCTCCCCGCGCGCTGCGCCCGAACCGCTCGAGCCAGCCATCGCCGCAAGCTCCTCGCGCGCCAGTTCGCGCCACGCGCCCACGCCCAGGCCGTCCAGGCCCCACGGTCCGATCGCCACCCGGATCAGACGGAGGGTCGGATGGCCGATCTTCGCCGTCATCCGGCGCACCTGCCGGTTCTTGCCCTCGCGCAGCACGATCTCGATCCAGCTCGTCGGTACCGACTTGCGGAAGCGCACCGGCGGATCCCGCGGCCACAGCCATGCGGGCTCCGCCACGCCGCGAGCGGCGCACGGCAGCGTGCGGAAATCGCCCAGGTCCAGACCGGCACGCAAGGTGGCCAACGCCGCCTCGTCGGGCTCCCCTTCGACCTGGACCAAATAGGTCTTTGCCAGCTTGTGGCGTGGATCGGCAATGCGGTGCTGGAGCGCGCCATCGTCGGTGAGCAGCACCAGTCCCTCGCTGTCGGCGTCAAGGCGGCCTGCAGCATAGACGCCGGGCACCGCGACATGATCCTTGAGCGTCGCACGACCGGCCTCGTCGGTGAACTGGCACAGCACGCCGAATGGCTTGTTGAAAAGCAACAGGCGGGAGGGCTTCGGTACCCGATCGGCGGGTCTCTTGCTGGTGCTGGACGGAAACATCTGGAACGACACACAGACCTGCATCGGGAAGCCAGAAGCCCGGGATCCAATCGACAGCCTCGGAGACCGAAATCTCCCCGACGATGGGAAGTCCCTGGCGGGCAGACAAGGAATGGCGGAGGCGGTGAGATTCGAACTCACGAGGGGCGTAAACCCCTGACGGTTTTCAAGACCGTTGCATTCAACCGCTCTGCCACGCCTCCGCAAGGACGCGAAGTATACCACCGCGGCGCGCCCGCATCGGCGGGCGATCGCCAGCCATCACACCGCCCCGCCGCAGGCCTCGGGGTCGCGCTCGAAGAGGGCGACGGACTCGACGTGCGAGGTCTGCGGGAACATGTTGGCGATGCCTGCCGCGGCAAGCCGGTAGCCCTTTTCGTGCACCAGCACGGCCGCGTCGCGCGCCAGCGTCGCCGGGTTGCAAGACACATAGACGATGCGCGACGGCCCGCGTGAAGGGTCGATCGCCTTCACCACCGCGATTGCGCCTTCGCGCGGAGGATCGATCAGCAGCTTGTCCAGGCGACCGAGCGCGGCGAGGCTGTCCTCGGTGGTCTCGAACAGGTTGGCGGCGTGGAACTCGCAACGCCCGCGGAGTCCGTTGCGTGCCGCGTTGGCATAAGCGCGCTCGACCAGCGCCTCGCTGCCCTCGACACCGACCACCTCGGCGCCGAGCCGCGCGATCGGCAGGCTGAAGTTGCCCAGCCCGCAGAACAGGTCGGCGATGCGCTCGCCCGGCCGCGGATCGAGCAGTTGCATCGCCCGTCGGATCAGCAGCCGATTGATGTCCACATTCACCTGGGTGAAGTCGGTCGGGCGGAAATCCAGACGCAGGTCGAACTCGGGCAGGGTGTAGAACGGCGGCAGTGCGTCCGCGGGGTGCAGTGCCCGCGCCGAATCGGGACCGGCAGGCTGGATCCAGGCCTGGACGCCCTCGGCGTCGGCGAAGGCGGCGAGCCGCTGCTCGTCCGTAGCCGAGAAGGGCAACAGGTTGCGGAACACGAACACCGTGCTGTCCTCACCCACCGCGATCTCGACCTGAGGCAGGCGGTCGGCGATCGACAGCCCGGCAAGCAGCGTGCGCAGGCGCGGCAGCAGCGCCGAGATCGCCGGCGGCAACACCGGGCAGGTGCGCATGTCGACGATGTAGCTCGAACGGCGCTCGTGGAAACCGACGCGCAAACCGCCCTTGCTCGGTACCATGCGCACGCCCAGGCGCGCCCGGTAGCGGTAGCCCCACGCAGGGCCGTGGATCGCCGGCAGTATCCGTCCGGCGCGCAGCTTGCCGATGTGGCGCAGCGCGTCCTCGAGGATGCGCTGCTTCACCGCAGCCTGCGCATCCGCATCCAAATGTTGCATCGAGCAGCCGCCACACACGCCGTAATGCGGGCAGCGCGGCACCGCGCGCTGGGCACTCGGGCGCAGGACCTTAACCGTCTCGCCCTGCTCGTAGCTCGGTTTCGCGCGCCGCACCACGTATTCGACACGCTCGCCCGGCAGGGCCCCCTCGACGAACACCGCCTTGCCATCCACACGGGTCACCCCGCGGCCTTCGTGGTCCAGTGAATCGATCTTGGCTATCGGCATGGTCGTGCGGAAGGGGGGTCGGAAAGCGCGCGATTCTACCGCGCCCCACGTCTGTCGATGTCCGATTCCGGCAACGTCCTCTTACCTTTCCACCTCGTCTGTACGCCGCCCCTGCATCCGGACGACATGAACCCGCGTGCTAGAATCTTTGTGCATCGCAGCATTCCAATCGGATGCCGGAAACTTCCGGCTTCCGCAGGAAGGAGCCGTGCGCACCCCAACTCCCAGAACAAGGAAGACAGACCATGAAGCATTCCATCCTCGCCGCCGCTCTCGTCGCACTCGCCGTCTCCGCCTGCGGGAAGAAGGAAGAGCCGGTCGCCGCACAGCCGGTCCCCTCCGCCCAGGAGCAAATGAAGGAATCGGCAGCCCAGGCGGTGGAAGCCGCCAAGGAAAGCGTGAAGGCTGCCGGCGATGCGGCCGCTGCCGGCGCGCAAGCGGTCAAGCAAGAGGCCGCAGCAGCAGTCGAGGCGACCAAGGACGCCGCCACGGCCGCCGCTGCGAAGGCCGATGCGGTGGTCGACTCCGCCGCACAGAAGGCGGAGGTTGCTGCCGGCGCAGTTGCGGAGAAGACAGATGCCGCGGTCGAGGCGGTGAAGGATGCCGCGACCGACGCCAAGACCGGCACCCTCGACGCAGCTGCCGAAGCCAAGGCGGCAGCCGAAGCTGCGGTGAATGCCGCCAAGGAGCCGGCCGCGAAGTAAGAACGCGTTTGGCGCACAAGACATGAAAAAGCCGGCATAACGCCGGCTTTTTCTGTGCACGCTGTCCCCGAAAGACGGCCTATGCGGGCAGTTAACGCAGACCTCGCGAAACCTGCCCGCTCCACGCGTTCAGCGCAGCTGCTCCTGCAGCAGGCCGAGCATGCGGCGTGCCGTATCGGAGTTGTCGAGTCCGCCCTCCCGGGTGAGCACGCTGACCCGAGAGACCTCGCCCTGCCCCTGTACGCGCAGACGGTACTCGCTGCCACCCGAGGCCGGCTTGTCGTCGCTTCGCCAGAACGCCAGGCGTGACAGGAAGCCTTTATCCGTGCTGCGGTTGTCAGCGTCGGGGTCGACGTAGCGCACGAAGTAGAGGCCCTGCGCGCGATCGCGGTCCTCGACCGTGAAGCCGATCCGATCGAGCGCCAGGCCGACACGACGCCAGGCGCGGTCGAAGGCCTCGTCCATCACCAGCATCACCTGGCCATCGGCGGCAGAGGCGATACGCGCCCGCTCCGCCGCCTGCTGCGTCGTCGCGATCGCAGCTTCGGCGCGCGCTTCCTCTGCACCCAGGCGCACCATGAGGCGGCGCAACATCTCGGCCTCGAGCTCCGGATCGGCGGGGCGCGGCTGCCAGATCGTCGAATCCTTGGCTTCCGTGGGATAGATTTCCATCATTCCACGGTGGGAGATGTAGACCTCGACGGTGCCCGACTCCTTGCCCTGCTCGAGGCGGGTGCGGAACTTGTCGCGCTCGGGGGTCGAGAACAGACCGTCGAGCACCTTGCCCACGGTCGAGCGCACGAAATCCTGCGGGATCTTGGCGCGATCCTCGGCCCAGTCGGTTTCCATGACGCCGATTTCAGGGCTGTCGATGTTGAGGATGAAGCCGAGCTCGAGCCAGAAGTCCTTGATCTGCGGCCACAGCTCCTCAGCCGTGCCGCCCACCACCAGCCAGCGCTGGGTGCCCGCGCGCTCGATGCGCATCGTGTCGGACTTGGCGAGCACCTCGGGACCGCTGGAAGCCTGCGCAGGCTGGCCGGCACGGTCGGCCGTGTAGGCAGAGTAGGTTGCGACGCCGCGCGGAGCGACATCGGGCACGGCGAAGCGGTCGTCGCGCTGCGGTGCAGTGAGGTCGGGCGGAATCTCGAGCGGGCGCTCGATCTGTTTCGCGCTCTTGTAGTCGATACGCTTGGATTCGAGCAACGATCCCGAACAACCGCCGAGCGCGATCGAGAGCGCAAGCAGGGACAGGGGGGTGCGCTTGGAACGGATCATGGAAGTCCTGGGCAGATAGATTCGTTTCAGACCTGGATGCCGGCCTTGCGCATCGCCGCGCGCACGCGCTCGTGATGGGCTGCGGACAGCGGAGTGAGGGGCAGGCGGATACCGTCGCCGATCAGGCTCATGCGCGCCACCGCCCATTTCACCGGGATCGGGTTGGCCTCGCAGAACAGGTCGCGATGCAGACCAGTGAGCCCGGCGTTGGTTTCGCGCAGCGTGCGCATGTCACCCGCCACCGCAGCCGCACAAAGCGCATGCATCGCGCGTGGCGCTACGTTGGCGGTCACCGAGATGACGCCATGGCCGCCGAGCATCAGGAAGGCGGCGGACGTCATGTCGTCGCCGCTGTAGAGCCCGAACTCCGCCGGCACGCGCTCGATGAGGTCGCAGGCGCGGTCGAGGTTGCCGGTGGCGTCCTTGAGACCGACGATGTTGGGGACCTCGGCGAGGCGGAGGACGGTGTCGTTGGCGAGATCGGCGACGGTGCGGCCCGGCACGTTGTAGAGGATCAGCGGCAGCTCGACCGCCTCCGCGATGGTGCGGAAATGGCGGTAGAGACCTTCCTGGGTGGGCCTGTTGTAATAGGGCACGACCGACAGGTGGGCGTTCGCGCCGGCCTGCGCGGCGAAGCGGGCGAGCTCGACCGCCTCGGCGGTGGAGTTGGCGCCGGTCCCGGCGATCACGGGGACGCGCCCGGCACTGTGCTCGACGGCCACGCGGATCAGTTCGCAGTGTTCGTCGACGGTGACCGTGGGCGATTCGCCGGTCGTGCCGACGATCACGATGCCGTCGGTACCTTCGGCGATGTGCCAGTCGATAAGGCTGCGCAGGCGGGGGAAGTCCAGGCTGCCGTCGTCGTGCATGGGCGTGACGATGGCGACAAGCGATCCGGTAATCATGGCGTCCGACAGTGAATTAAAGCTGGGATTCTAACCGATCGCCGCGCGCGGTCGAGCCCGCCGCTGTTACAGGACGCGGCCGGCAGGCCCGTTGCGCGGGCGTGCCGGCCGACGGCAGCGAAGGCGGCGTGGGGAGCGGGGCTCAGAGATCGGCCAGGGTCTTGATGTGCGCCACCACGGAACGCGCCAGCGAGGAAAGCGAGTAGCCGCCCTCGAGCACGGAGACGATGCGCTTGTGGCCACAGGACTCGGCGACGCCCTTGATCTGCTGTGTCGCCCAGATGTAGTCGGCCTCGAGCAGCCCGAGCGAACCCATGTCGTCCTCGTAGTGCGCGTCGAACCCCGCGGAGATGAAGATCATCTGCGGATTGTGGCTGCGCAGCGCGGGCACGACGATGTCCCCGAACACCTGGCGGAACGCGTCGCCCCGCGTACCCGCGGGCAAAGGGACATTGCACATGTGCGCCGGCGGATTCTCGGTACCGCAGTATGGGTAGAAGGGATGCTGGAAGATCCCTGCCATCATCACCCGTGGGTCGTTGCGGAAGATGTCCTCGGTGCCGTTGCCGTGGTGAACATCGAAGTCGACCACCGCGACGCGGTCCAGCCCGTGCACCTCGAGCGCGTGGCGAGCAGCGATCGCGATATTGTTCATGAAGCAGAACCCCATCGCCTTGGCGCGCTCGGCATGATGGCCGGGCGGACGCACGGCGCAGAACGCGTTCTCGATCTCGCCCTTCATCACCAGGTCGGTGGCGTACACGCCGGCACCCGCCGAGCGCAGCGCCGCCTTCATCGTGCCCGGGCTCATCGCGGTGTCGGGGTCGAGGTGGCGGATGCCGTGCTCCGGCACGCTCTCGAGCAGGTTGTCGAAATACTCGGCCGGATGCACGCGCAGGATCTGCTCGCGCTCGGCCAACGGCGCATCGAAGAAGGACACGTACATGTCGAGCCCCGAAGCGATCAGGCGATCATTGATCGCCGAAAGCCGGTCGGGACACTCGGGGTGCATCGTGCCCATGTCGTGCAGCCAGCAGTCACGGTGAGTAATGAATGCCGTCGTGGTCATGCTCCTCCCTCTCGCCTCGTGGACGACGGACGCGGGGAACAGAACCCCGCGCCGACACTGGCGGCCGCCGACCATGTTGCGCCCGATCGTCGGGCCGCTCGCCTTTGTCGTCTATTATCACCGCTTCCCGGCCAATTTCACAGTGCGCCAAGATGCCCCTGCACCATGCGAATCGTCTGCTCGAAGCCGCATCGCGGATCATCCTCGGCAAGGAGCGCGAGTTGCGCCTCGCGCTCGCCTGCCTGATCGCGCGCGGCCACCTGCTGATCGAGGACGTCCCCGGCGTCGGCAAGACCACCCTCGCGCATGCACTCGCCCGGCTGATGGGGCTGCAGTTCCAGCGCATCCAGTTCACCAGCGATCTGTTGCCTGCGGACATCCTCGGCGTATCCATCTTCGACCGCGACACCGCCGCCTTCCGCTTCCACCCTGGTCCGGTGTTCGCCCAGCTCATCCTCGCCGACGAGATCAACCGGGCGACGCCGAAAACACAAAGCGCACTGCTGGAGGCGATGGAAGAGCGTCAGGTCACTACCGACGGCCAGACCTGCGCGCTGCCCGAGCCCTTCTTCGTGATCGCCACGCAGAACCCCGCCCACCAGGTCGGCACCTTCCCGCTGCCCGAGAGCCAGCTCGACCGCTTCCTGCTGCGCATCCGCCTCGGCTATCCCGATCCGCAGGCCGAGCGCGCGCTGCTGATGGGCGAGGATCGCCGCGGCCTGCTCGAGCGCCAGCCGGCGGTCATCGGCCCGGCCGAACTGCTCGAGATGCAGCAGGCGGCCCAGGGCCTGCACGTCGCCGATGCCCTCGTCGCCTACGTCCAGGCCCTGCTCGCTGCGACCCGCAACAGCACGGAACTCGCCGGCGGACTGAGCCCGCGCGCCGGACTCGGGCTCCTTTCCGCAGCGCGCGCCTGGGCGCTCCTCGACGGTCGCGATCACGTGCTGCCAGAGGATGTGCAGATCCTGTTCCCGCACGTCGCCGCACATCGTCTGCACCTGGCCGGAGACGGCCGCCCGGCGCCACCGGCGACACTGGTCCGGCTGCTGCAGGCGGTCGCCGTGGGCTGATGGAACGCGCGACCGTATCGTTCGCCGCAAGCCTGCGACACGCCGCTGACCGCTGGCTGTTCCGCATCGGCGCCCCCGAGCGTGTGCCGATCCACCTCGGCCAGCGCCGCATCTACGTCCTGCCGAGCGCAGCCGGCCTCGGCTTCGCACTCGCCCTGCTGGTGATGCTGCTGGCGTCGGTCAACTACAACCTGAGCCTGGGCTACGCGCTCGTATTCACGCTCGCCGGCAGCGCCGCGGCCAGCATGCTGCACGCATTTCGCAACCTGCATGGCCTCTCGATCCGGCCCGGGCGCTGCGCGCCGGTATTCGCCGGAGACACAGCCGCATTCACCATCCTGATCGACAACCCGGCGCAGCGCCGGCGCCCCGCCCTGCGCCTCGGCGCGCATGGACACTGGAGCGGATTCGAGCTCCCCGCCAAACAGGAGAGCGCAATCACCCTGGCCTGTCCGGCGCCGCGCCGCGGCCGGCTCGCGCTCGGGCGCAGCGTGCTCGAGACGCACTGGCCACTCGGCCTGATCCGGGCGTGGAGCGTGTTCATCCCGGACGCCGAGTGCCTGGTGCTGCCTACCCCGGAGACCGACCCGCCGCCCCTTCCCGCCGATGGCGACGACGACCGCTTCGGTGGCCGCCGCAAGCGCGCGGGCGACGACGATTTCGCCGGCCTGCGGGCGCATCGCAGCGCCGACTCCCCGCGCCACGTCGCTTGGAAGGTCCTCGCGCGCGGCGGCCCGATGCTGACCAAGGAGTTCGCCGCAGGGCAAGGGGGCGAGTTGCTGCTCGACTGGGACCGCCTGCCGCCCGAGCTCGACGACGAGCGCCGCCTGTCCCGGCTCACCGCATGGGTGCTCGCCGCCGAGCGCGAGGGCATCCGCTACACGCTCGCCCTTCCCGGCGTCCGTGTGCCTGCCGCGCTCGGCGGCGCCCATCGCGAGCGCTGCCTGCGCCTGCTGGCACTCCACGGACTCGCCGATTTGGCGACGGAGGACAGCGCATGAGTCAGGGTCGCACGCAGCGCCTGATCGCTCGCCTCCGCCCCGCCGGCCACCCGAACGGGGCGCGCGCCAACCCGCCCGGCCCCGCGCTGCGCCGCAACCAGGGCGCATGGCTGCTTGCCGCGGCCGCAGCTGCGATCGGCCCGCATGCGGGCTGGCTGCCGATCTGGGTCGCGGCGCTTGGCCTCGGCCTCCTCGCCTGGCGCGCACTGCTGCTCTGGCGCGGGAGCCGGCCGCCGCCAGGCGCCTTGCTGCTCACGCTCGCACTCGCCGTGGCCGCGGGTGTGCGGGCGGAGTTCGGGCATTTCTTCGGGCGCGAGCCTGGGGTGGCGCTGCTTGTGCTGCTGCTCGGCCTCAAGCTGCTCGAGACGCGCGCCGCACGCGACATCCGTGCCGGGGTGCTGCTCTGCCTGTTCCTGCAGCTCGCGCTCTTCTTCGAGGACCAATCCCTGCCGGTGGCCGCGCTGGCGCTCGCCGGCAGCCTGCTGGCACTCGGCGCCCTGGTCGCGCTCACCGCCCCCGAGGGAAGCGAGCGCGAGCACCTGCGCACCGCGGCCACCCTGCTCGCACAGGGACTACCCTTCATGCTCGTGCTGTTCGTACTCTTCCCCCGAATCCAGGGGCCGCTGTGGGGCCTGCCGGCGGACGCCTTCTCGGCGCGCACCGGGCTTTCGGACACGATGCGCCCCGGGTCGATCAGTGCCCTCGGGCAATCCGACGAGATCGCACTGCGCGCCGCATTCACCGGTCCGCCGCCCCCACCGGCGCAGCGCTACTGGCGCGGCCCGGTACTCGGCCGCTTCGACGGCCGGGAATGGCACGCCGAACCCGCCACCGAGTCGGCTGTGCCCGCCTACGCGCCCCAGGGCGAGCGCATCGACTACCTGCTCACCATCGAGCCGCATCGGCGGCGCTGGCTGATCGCCCTCGAGCACCCGGCCGCGGCGCAGCCGGCGGTCCGCTACACCAGCGATCTACGCGCGCTCACCGCAGAGCCCTTGCGATCGCGGGCACGCTTCACACTGAGCGCATACCCGCGCACGCCGGTGGGCATGGACGAGTCGCCCGTTGTGCTCGCCGCCGCCACCGCCCTTCCCACGGACAGCAACCCGCGCAGCCGCCAGCTCGCCAGCAGACTCGCGGCCGGCGCACGCGACGATGCCGAGATCCTCGAGCGCGTGCTCGCCGAGCTGCGCGCGCTCCGCCTTGCCTACACCCTGCGCCCACCCCTGCTCGGGCGCCATGCTGCCGATGAGTTCCTGTTCGACAGCCAGCGCGGCTTCTGCGAGCACTTCGCCTCCGCCTTCGCCGTGCTGATGCGCGCCGCCGGCGTCCCGACGCGGATCGTCACTGGCTACCAGGGAGGCGAGATCAACCCGATCGATGGCCATCTGGTGGTGCGCCAGTCCGACGCGCACGCCTGGGCCGAGGTCTGGCTGCAGGGACAAGGCTGGCTGCGGGTGGACCCCACCGCACTCGCCGCACCGGAGCGCATCGACGGAGGACTGGCCGCAGCGCTTGCCGACGCGGGCGAACTGCCACTGATGCTGCGTGCGGACATGGCATGGCTGCGCGGCCTTCGCCACCGCTGGGAAGCGGTCGCCAACCTGTGGAACCAGCACGTCCTTGGCTACAATCCCGAGCGCCAGCGCGAACTCCTCGCGCGCATCGGCCTCGGCGCCGGCCGTACTGCACAGACCCTCGGCGTCCTGGCGGGGGCGGTGGCTCTGCTGTTCGCCACCCTGTATGCCTGGAGCCTGCGCCGCCCGCGCCTGCAGGACCCGCTCGCGCGAACGTGGGAGCGCTTCTGCGCGAAGATGGCGGACGCCGGCCTTGCGCGTTCGCCCTGGCAAGGGCCGCAGGCCTATGCCGAGGAGCTGGCAGCGCGCTTCCCCGCGCAAGCAGGGGAACTGCACGAGATCTGCGCGCTGTACGCCCGCCTGCGCTACGGGCCGCACGCCCCGGAGCAGGACCTCCGGATTCTGCAAAACCGCATCGCCTCACTGCGACTGAAATGACCCCGACCTCCGCTTTCTCCCGCTGCCGTCCCTCGTCCGCGCGGCCGCTCCATCGCTGGTACCGCCCGTTTGCGGGAATCCTCGCCGCCGTCGCGATCGCGGCCGGCCTCCCCTCGTTCGCCCAGGCCTCCTACGCCGAGCGCGAGGACGCACGCGCCTTCGCCACGGAGATTGCCAGTCGGCATGCGCTGGACGCCGGCGAAATCGAACGTGCGCTCGCCGGCGCCCGCCACGACCCCGAGGTCATCCGCCTGATCACCCCGCCTGCCCGCAAGGGCGCGCGCTCCTGGCGGTCGTACCGCGCGCGCTTCCTCGATCGCACCCGCATCGACGGAGGCCTGCGCTTCTGGCGCGAACACACCGACACCCTCGCGCGCGCCGAACGGGAGACGGGCGTCCCGGCCGAGGTGATCGTCGCGATCATCGGGGTGGAAACGATCTACGGCCGTAACACCGGCAACTTCGAGACCCTCTCCACGCTCGCTACGCTGGCCTTCGACTATCCGCCGCGCGCCGAGCTCTTCCGCCGCGAACTGGAATCGCTCTTCCTGCTCGCGCGCGAGCAGGGACGAGACCCGGCGAGCTACTACGGATCCTTCGCCGGCGCGCTCGGCTACCCGCAGTTCCTGCCGAGCAGCATGCGCGCCTACGCGCTCGACTTCGACGGGAACGGCAGCATCGACTTCGATTCCGACCCGCTGGACGCGATCGGCAGCGTGGCCAACTACCTGCGCGTGCATGGCTGGCAGCCGGGCGCGCCAGTGGCCGACCGGGCACGACTTTCGCCCGTCACCGACGCAGCCGGCCTGGTCGCGGCCGGCATCGAGCCGAAGCTCGAGCCCGACCTGCTCGCCGACCAGGGCGTCACCACCGCCGACGGTCGCCCCGCCGCCGCCGCCGCAACCCTGGTGGACCTGGAAACCCCAGGCGCCGCCACCGAGTACTGGCTCGGCTACCGGAACTTCTACGTGATCACGCGCTACAATCGAAGCAGTTTCTACGCCATGTCGGTGTTCGAGCTCGCCGAGGCGTTGCGCCTGGGCAAGCTGGTCGAGGAGATCCGCGCCGAACGCCGCTGAGGGACCCGCCCATGCCAGCCAGCGCTTCGCCCCCGTCCGTCGATCCTTCCACCCTGCGCCCGGCGCCGCTCGGCCTTGCCGACCTCGGCGGAGCACTGCGCTTCGGGATCGCGCAGTTCCGCACGATTCCGCTGCTGAGCATGACCTTCGCCCTCCTGTTCGTGGCGATCGGCACGTTCCTCTTCGGGATCCTCGAGTTCGGCGCGATCGCGCCGATGAGCCTCTCGCTCGCCGGCGGCTTCATGCTCGTGGGCCCGGTGCTGCTCGCCGGCTTCTTCGCCGTCTCGGACAAGCTGCGCAATGGCCGCAAGCCAAGCTTCGGCGACATCTGGAGCGGTTTTCGGCAGATGCCGCGGGGCGGCTGGGTGATCTCCTTCGTATGCGGCCTGCTGTTCCTGATCTGGATCACCGACGCCGGCATCCTCTACGGCTTCATGGTGGGCCGCGAGCCGATCGGCTTCCTGCGCCTGCTGCAGATCGAGCAGATGGTGCTGGAATACGCCGGCTACAGCGCGATCATGGGCGGCGTGCTCGCCTTCATCCTGTTCGCGGTATCGGCCTTCTCGATCCCGCTCATCTACGACGGGCGCACGACCCTGGTCCCGGGCGTCGTGGCGAGCGTACGGGCGGTGTTCGGCCGCTTCGGCGTGATGATGTGCTGGGCCTTCCTGCTCGCGGTGGTGATCATGGGCAGCATCATGGCCCTGCCGCTATTGCTGGTCAGCCTGCCGGTGATGGCTTACGCGAGCAGGGAGCTCTACTTCCGCGTCTTTCCCGCCCGCTGAGCGGGCTTCTCCTGACGCCTAGAGCAGCGCTTCGCGCGGGATGCCGCGGCGACGCAGGATGCGGCGGAGCTGACCGAGCGCCTCGAGCTGGATCTGACGCACCCGCTCGCGGGTCAGTTCGAGCCGCTCGGCCAGTTCTTCCAGCGTGAGCAGCTCGCACTCGTCGATGCCATAGCGGTGGCGGATCACCATGCGCTGCTTTTCGTTGAGGATCGAGAGCCATTCGCGCACGAGCTGTTCGACCTCGGAGCATTGGATCTGCAGGTCGGCGGACACCTGCTGTTCGTCGGCAAGCGACTCGCCAATCGAAAGCGACGGGTCGATGTCGAGGGGCGCATCGAGCGAAGCGGTGTGCTCGCCGAGCGCAAGGAGACTGCGAACCTCTTCGATCGTCTTGCCCAGCCGGTTCGCGATCTGCTCGAGCGAGGACTCGCCGTTGCAGTCTGCCTCGATGTGCCGCTGCGCGCGCAGCACCTGGTTGAGCTCCTTGACCACATGCACCGGCAGCCGGATCGTGCGCGACTGGTTCATGATCGCACGCTCGATGTTCTGGCGGATCCACCATGTCGCATAGGTCGAGAAGCGGAAGCCGCGCTCGGGATCGAACTTCTCGAGCGCATGCATCAACCCGAGATTGCCTTCCTCGACCAGGTCGAGCAGAGGAATGCCGCGGTTGAGGTAATGCTTGGCGATATTGACGACCAGACGCAGATTGCGCTCGATCATCGTCTGTCGGGCATCGAAATCGCCCATCCGCACGCGGCGGGCGATCATGAGCTCCTCATCGGCGGTCAGCAACGGATTGGCGCCGATCTCGTTCAGGTAGAGCTGGGTGACGTCGCTGAAGAATTCGTTCTCGACAACGGGCGGCGCCTGGAACGAGAACACCTCCACCTCGGGTGGAAGATCCGGTTCCTGCTGACTTTCCAGTTCATCAAGATTGACCGGCTCTTCCATCCTCGCCCTCCTCAGCGCGCGGGCAGATATCCGGTCGGGTCGACCGCCTTGCCCTGCTTGCGGATCTCGAAATGCAGCTTGGGCCGGTCGGTTTCCGAACTGCCGAGTTCGGCGATCTTCTGGCCCTGCGCGACCTGATCGTCTTCCTTGACCAGGAGCTTGTCGTTGTGAGCATACACGGAGTTGTACTCCTGATTATGCTTGATCACGATCAATTTGCCATAGCCCCGCAACCCGCTGCCGGCATAAACCACCTTCCCTGGCGCCGCCGCATAGATGGGGTCGCCCACCTTCCCGCCGATGTCGAGCCCCTTGTTCGAGGCCTCGTTGAAGCCCGCGACGACCGTACCCGAGGAAGGCCATTGCCACTGTCCCGCCATCGCGGAGGGCGGCGTGTCGGTCGCGGCAGGAGGCGGCGTCTCCACCGCAGCCGGCTCGGCGACCGGCGCACGCCCGCCGACCGGTTCGCGCACGGTCGGAACGGTGCCGGCCCCCGATCCGGTGGCCGGGATCGGCGTGACAACGGCGCCGCCCGCTCCTGGAATTGCAGTTGCAGAGGCCGACGGCGACACGCGCAGTGTCTGGCCGACGTGGATCTGGTCCGGATCGGTGATCCGGTTCCACGACACCAGGTCGGGAAGCGTGACGCCGTACTGGCGTGCGATCCCGAGCAGCGTATCGCCGGGACGGACCGTGTGATAACCGGAGACCGGCGCAACCGTGGCCGCGGGAGCCGCGGCAGCGCCGCTGCCGTCGCGCACCGGCGCGGTTCCCTGCGCAGCGCAGCCGGCAAGGATCGCGGCGGCAACGAGGGTGATGAGATGATGAGCGTTCTTGTGCATCCAGGAATACCGTAGTTCAGTCAGTACCAGCGATCAGGGGAACGAAGCGCACCGCCTCGCACCAGGTCTCGCGGAAGGTGTTGCCCTGGCGTTCGATCAGCAACAGGCGCTGCTCGGCTCCGCCAACCGGAATGATCAGCCGTCCGCCCGGGGAAAGCTGTTCCTTGAGCGCCGGCGGCAAACCGACCGCTGCAGCGGCGACCACGATGCTGTCGAAAGGCGCCGCTTCTGGAAGACCAAGACTACCGTCGGCAAGTTTCAGGCGCACGTTTGGCAGACGCAAGGGCCTCAGGTTGGCGCGCGCGCGATCGAGCAGGCCGCGGATACGCTCGACCGCGTAGACCTCGGTGGCAAGCAGCGACAGTACCGCGGCCTGGTAGCCGCAACCGGCCCCCACCTCGAGCGTGCGCCCGAGTTCTCGTCCGCTGCGCAGGAGTTCCAGCATGCGCGCCACCACGAAGGGTTGCGAAATCGTCTGCTGGAAGCCGATCGGGAGCGGAGTATCGTCGTAGGCGCTGAAGGCCAGCCCTTCGTCCACGAAGGCGTGGCGAGGCACTGCCTGCATTGCTGCCAGCACGCGCTCGTCGCGGATGCCCTGGGCGCGCAACCGCTCGACCATGCGCGCGCGCGCGCGCGACGCCTGCCCAGGGTCGGATGCGCGCATGTTCACCGCTGCAACCAATCGAAGACCGGCGCGATCAGGCCGGTGTGGGTGAGATCGATCTGCAACGGCGTGACCGACACGAAGCCGTTCGCCACCGCATGGAAGTCGGTGCCCTCGCCCGCGTCCGCGGCGCCGCCCGCCGCCCCCACCCAGTAGACCGTCTCGCCGCGCGGCGTCTCGCTGCGCACCACCGGCTCGGCCTTGTGGCGCTTGCCCAAGCGAGTCACGCGGATGCCCTGCAGGCGCTCGTAGGCCACGTCGGGTACATTGACGTTGAGCAGCACCGGGCGCGGAAAGGGGTTGCGCATAAAGCGCTCGGCGAGGTCGCGCGCGACACGTGCGGCGGCGGTGAAATCGGTAGCCGACTTGCTCACCAGCGACACCGCGATCGAGGGCACGCCGAGCAGGAAGCCCTCGGTAGCGGCCGCCACGGTACCCGAATACACCGTGTCGTCTCCCATGTTGGCGCCATGATTGACGCCGGAGACGACCATGTCGGGCAGGTGGTCGAGCATCCCGGTAACCGCGAGATGGACGCAGTCGGTCGGGGTGCCATTGACGTGGTAGAAACCATTGGACGTCCGGCGAAGCGAGAGGGGGCGGTCGAGCGTCAGCGAGTTGCTCGCACCGCTGCGATCGCGCTCGGGCGCGACCACCGTCACCTGGCCAAGCGTGCCGAGCGCCTCGGCGAGCGCCGCGATGCCGGGGGCGAAGTAACCGTCGTCGTTGCTGACCAGGATGCGCATCTTGATTCCGTGCGGTTGGCTGCGAGGGGTTGCGAGGGCCTACAAGGGGCGCCGCATGCCGGCGGAAGCGGGGATATTAGCATGGCGTACCGGCGGGCACGCCGGCGAGCGATGCAAACAAAAAAACCGGCCTGAGCCGGTTTAGTTGATTGGTCGGGGCGGCGGGATTCGAACTCGCGACCCCTTGCACCCCATGCAAGTGCGCTACCAGGCTGCGCTACGCCCCGACACAAGCCGCCATTATAGCAGCGGTTTTAAGAAATACCAGTTTTTCCGCTACAAGACGCTCGTCGAGTGCTGCGCCTTCCAGGTCAGGCGCGGAGCTCCCGCAGCATGGCCGCGATCTCGGCGCGCACCTCGCGCAGCGTGCCCTTGCAGTGCTCGAGTTCCACTCCGTTCTCCTGTTCCTGGATCGCCGACTCGCCCAAGCGGTTGCGCGCACCGGAGATGGTGAAGCCCTCCTGGTACAGCAGCTGGCGGATACGGCGGATCAGCATGACCTCGTGATGCTGGTAGTAGCGCCGGTTGCCACCGCGCTTGACCGGCTTCAGCTGGGTGAACTCCTGCTCCCAGTAGCGCAGCACGTGCGGCTTCACGCAGCACAGCTCGCTCACCTCACCGATCGTGAAATAGCGTTTCGCAGGAATCGGGGGCAGCTGCTCGCCACCGGGTTCAGGGCTGCTTGCTTGCATCGCTGAGTTGCTCCACCGCGGCCTTCAGTTTCTGGCTGGCGTGGAAGGTGACCACGCGTCGGGCGGTGATCGGGATTTCCTCGCCGGTCTTGGGGTTGCGACCCGGGCGCTGCGGCTTGTCGCGCAACTGGAAGTTGCCGAAGCCGGAAAGCTTGACGCTGTCGCCGCGCTCCAGCGCCGTCCGGATCTCCTCGAAGAAGCCTTCCACCATGTCCTTGGCTTCACGCTTGTTGAGCCCGACCTGCTCGAAGAGCAGGTCGGCGAGCTCGGCCTTGGTGAGGGTCATGTCAGGCTCCCGCGCCTCGCAGGCGCGCACCCAGCACGGTTTCGGCATGCGTCACGAGCAACGCGATCGCGGCATCGACTTCGGCGTCTTCGAGGGTGCGTCGAGTATCTTGCATCGATACCTTGAAGGCAAGGCTCTTCTTCTCGGGATCGATGCCCTTGCCCTGGTAGAGGTCGAACAGCGCGATCTCGCGCACGAGCGCCGGCGCGGCCTCGCGCAGCACCTCGAGCACGCGCGCGACCGGGACCTCGTTGCCCACCACCAGCGCGAGGTCGCGACGCACCGCCTGCATGCGCGAGATCTCGGCATAGGCCGGCACGCGGGCCGCGAGCGCGGCGTCGAGCGCGACCTCGAACACCACCGGCGCGCTGCCCAGGTCGTAGCGCTGCACCCACACCGGGTGCAGTTCGCCGAGCACGCCGATCATGTGGCCGTCGAGGCGCACGGCAGCCGCGCGCCCCGGATGCAGGGCGGGATGCGAGAGCGGGGTGAACTGAAGCTCGCGCGGCGCGAACAAGGCCTCGAGATCGCCCTTCACGTCGTAGAAATCGACGTTGCGCGCGCGCGCGCCCCACTGCTCGGGCACCACCTGTCCGGCTGCGAGCGCGGCGATGTTCATCACCTGGTGGAAGCCGCGCACCGGCTCGCCGTCGGCCTTGCGCTCGAACACGCGCGCCACCTCGAACGCACGTACGCGCTCGATCTGGCGCTTGCGGTTGGCGGCAAGCGTGCCGACCAGGCCGGGGATCAGGCTGGAGCGCATCACGCTGAGGTGGCTGGCGATCGGGTTGGCGAGGCGGATCGGGTTCTCGTTCGCGCAGAAGTCGCGCTCCCAGGCCTCCTCGACGAAGGCGAAGTTGACCACCTCCTGGTAGCCGCGCGCGGCGAGCAGGTGGCGCAGCGCCCACACCGGGCGGCCGTTCTCGGTGCTCGGCAGCATCATCAGGCTGCCCTGCGGGGCGACCGCCGGAATGTTGTCGTAGCCGTGCAGGCGGGCGATCTCCTCGATCAAATCTTCCTCGATCTCGATATCGAAGCGCCACGACGGCGGGGTGACGAGGAAGTCATCGCCGACACACTCCACCTGCAAGTGCACCCGACGCAGCAGCGCGAGCATCTCCGCGTCGACGAGCGCGATGCCGAGCACGCGGCGCGCACGCGCCGGACGCAGGCGCACCGGCGCACGGGCGGGCAGCGCGTCGGTGGCGACCGCCTCGACCACCGGGCCGGCCTCGCCGCCGCACAGGTCGAGCACCAGGCGGGTGGCGCGTTCGAGCGCGCTGCGCGCGAGCTCGGGGTCCACGCCACGCTCGAAGCGGTGCGATGCATCCGAGCCGAAGCCGTAGCCGCGCGCGCGTCCGGCGATCGCATCCGGCGCGAAGAAGGCGCTCTCGAGGAAGACCTCGGTGGTGTCGAGCGTGATCCCGCTGTCCTCGCCGCCCATGATGCCGGCGAGCGCGAGCGCCCGGGATTCGTCGGTGATCAGCAGGGTGTCGGCCGCAGGCGTGACGGTCTGCTCGTTGAGCAGCAGCACCTGCTCGCCCGCGCGCGGCAGGCGCACGTGGATGGCGCCCTGCAGCTTCGTGTTGTCGAAGGCGTGCAGCGGCTGGCCGAGCTCGAGCATGACGTAGTTGGTGATGTCGACCAGCGCGCTGATCGAGCGGACGCCGCTGCGCACCAGGCGGCGCACCATCCAGTCGGGAGTCGCAGCGCGCGCGTCCACGCCACGCAGGATGCGGCCGCAGTAGCGCGGACAGGCTTGCGGCGCATCCAGCACGATGTCGCGGCGCGCATCGATCGAAGGCGAAACCGGTTCGATCTCGAGCGCACGGAACTCGCCGCCGGTGATTGCCGCGACCTCGCGCGCCACGCCGGTCAGGCTCAGGCAGTCGGCGCGGTTGGGGGTCAGCTTGATCGTGAACAGGGTGTCGTCCAGGCCGAGGTAGGCGCGGATGTCGGTGCCCACCGGCGCGTCCTCGGGCAGCGCGTAGAGGCCGGAGTGGTCCTCGGAGAAACCGAGCTCGCGCGCCGAGCACAGCATGCCGAAGGACTCGACGCCGCGCAGCTTGGCCTTCTTGATCTCGAACTCGCCGGGCAGCACCGCGCCGACAACCGCGCACGGCACCTTCATGCCGGCGGCGGCATTGGGCGCGCCGCAGACGATCTGCAGCAACTCGCCGGTGCCGGCGTCGACCTTGCAGAGCTTGAGCTTGTCGGCGTTGGGGTGCTTCTCGGCCTCGACGATCTTCGCCACCACGACGCCACGGAAGGCGGGCGCGGCAGGTTCGGCCTCCTCGACCTCGAGGCCGGCCATGGTCAGCAGATGGCCGAGTCCGGCGCTGTCCAGTTGCGGATCGACGAAGGTCCGCAGCCACTGTTCTGAGAATTGCATGATTCGATTACCCGGATTGCGTGGTAGGGCGCAGCTTGTGCGAAGCCGCTCAGCGGAACTGGCCGAGGAAGCGCAGGTCGCCCTCGAAGAACAGGCGCAGGTCGTTCACGCCGTAGCGCAGCATGGTGAGGCGGTCCGGCCCCATGCCGAAGGCGAAGCCGGTGTAGCGCTCGGGGTCGATCCCGCCGAAGCGCAGCACGTTGGGGTGCACCACACCACACCCGGCGATCTCCAGCCAGCGCCCCTCGAGCGCGCCGCTCATGAAGGCGACGTCGATCTCGGCCGAAGGCTCGGTGAAGGGGAAGAAGGACGGGCGGAAGCGCACCTGCAGGTCGTCGGTCTCGAAGAAGCGGCGCAGGAAGTCGGCGATCACGCCCTTGAGGTCGGCGAAGCTCACCGTCTCGCCCACCCACAGGCCCTCGACCTGGTGGAACATCGGCGAGTGGGTGGCGTCGGAGTCGACACGGAACACACGCCCCGGCGCGATGATGCGCAGGTCGGGCATCGCGTCGGCGTCGCGGTGGCGCTCGACGTGGGCCTGCATGGCGCGGATCTGCACCGGGCTGGTGTGAGTGCGCAGCAGGACGTCGTCGTGGCCTTCGAGGTAGAAGGTGTCGTGCATCGAGCGCGCCGGGTGGTTCTCGGGCGTGTTGAGCGCGGTGAAGTTGTGCCAGTCGGTCTCGATCTCGGGGCCGTCGGCGACCACGAAGCCGATCGAGCCGAACAGGCGCTCGACGCGCTCGAGGGTGCGGCTCACCGGGTGCAGGCCGCCCTGGACGCCACCGCGCCCGGGCAGGGTGACGTCGAGCGCCTCGGCGGCGAGCTGGGCGAGCAGCGCGGCTTCGCGCAGGGCGTTGCGGCGGGCCTCGAGCGCGGCCTCGATCGCGGTCTTGGCGGCGTTGATCGCGGCGCCCGCCTCGCGGCGCGCCTCGGGCTCGAGCTTGCCGAGCGCCTTCAGGCGCTCGGTGAGCGCGCCGGCCTTGCCGAGATAGCGCGCCTTGGCTTGTTCGAGCTGCGCGCCGTCGGCCGCGGCGGCGAATTCGGCGGCGGCCTGTTGTACCAGTTGATCGAGCTGTTCCATGTCCCTGCCCTGGCGGAATGCGGTGTTGCGGGATGAGCGCTGCGGAGCGCGCCGCTCATCGGGAATTCGGGGGGTCCGGACGCGGCGCCCGCCGGGCGCCGGCAATCCAGAAAAAAAAAGGAGGCCAGGCCTCCTTTTTTTTGGCTGCGCGCGATTACGCAGCGAGTTTGGCCCGGGCCTGCTCGGCAATCGCGGCGAACGCCGGCTTGTCGAACACGGCCAGGTCGGCCAGCACCTTGCGGTCGATCTCGATCGCGGCCTTCTTGAGGCCGTTCATGAACACGCTGTAGGTCAGGCCCAGCTCGCGTGCGGCGGCGTTGATACGCGCGATCCACAGGGTGCGGAACTGGCGCTTGCGCTGACGACGGTCGCGGTAGGCGTACTGACCCGCCTTCATCACCGCCTGCTTGGCGATGCGATAGACGTTCTTGCGGCGGCCACGGTAACCCTTGGCCTGGGAGAGGACTTTCTTGTGACGGGCGCGGGCGGTTACACCACGTTTGACTCGGGGCATTGCGGTCTCCTATCAGGCGTACGGAAGCATGGCGCGGATCAGCTTTTCATCTGCCGCATGCACTTCGGTCATGCCGCGCAGGTGACGCTTCACCTTCGTCGTCTTCTTGGTCAGGATGTGGCGCTTGAACGCCTGGGACCGCTTGATCCCGCCGCTGGAGCGGACCTTGAAGCGCTTCTTCGCTCCGCTCTTGGTCTTCATCTTGGGCATTGCTGAGACTCCATGTTTTTGGATGACACCAGGTAGCGCCGAAAAGCCCGGCGCGTTTTGTTACCCGGTACCACTTGTTTTCCGCCGGAGGGAAACCCCTTCCCGCGGCCTCGCCCCTTGCGGGGCAATTTCTTCAGGAAGAAGCTCAGTGCTTCTTCTTCGGCGCGATGATCATGATCATCTGGCGCCCTTCCATCTTGGGCATCTGCTCGACCTGGCCCAGTTCTTCCAGGTCCGCCTTGACGCGCTCGAGTTGGCGCAGGCCGAACTCCTGGTGAGCCATCTCGCGACCGCGGAAGCGCAGGGTGACCTTGCACTTGTCGCCTTCTTCCAGGAAGCGCTTGAGGTTGCGCAGCTTGATCTGGTAGTCGTTCTCGTCGGTGCCGGGGCGGAGCTTGACCTCCTTGACCTGCACCTGCTTCTGCTTGAGTCGGGCTTCGTGGGCCTTCTTCTGTTCCTGATACTTGAACTTGCCGAAATCCATCAGCTTGCACACGGGCGGCACGGCCATCGGTGCGATTTCGACCAGATCCAGCCCGGCCTCCTCGGCCATGCTGAGGGATGCGTTCAGGGACACGATGCCGAGCTGCTCGCCCTCCTCGCCGACCAGCCGGACCTCAGGCGCAGTGATCTCCCGATTTACGCGCTGCTTCTTATCTTGAGCGATGGTTCAACTCTCCACGAAAACCAAAAATCAGACCGTGCCGGCTTTCGCTTCGACTTCGCGACGCCAGCGTTCGATCAGCGAATCGAGGGACATTTGGCCAAGATCCTGGCCACCTCGGGCGCGCACGGCCACCAGGCCCGCCGCCTTTTCCTTCTCGCCGATGACGATCTGGTAAGGCAGTTTCTGCACGCTATGTTCTCGAATTTTATAGTTAATCTTCTCGTTGCGCAAATCCGCCTCGACTCGGAAGCCAGCCTTCTTCAGCCTCGCCACCGCCTCCTCGGCATATTCGGCCTGCCCCTCGGAGATGTTCATCACCACCGCCTGCACCGGGGCGAGCCACAGTGGCATGGCGCCGGCGTGGTGCTCGATCAGGATGCCGATGAAGCGCTCCAGCGAGCCGAGGATGGCACGGTGCAGCATCACCGGGACCTTTTTGGTGTTGTCCTCGTCGACATATTCGGCACCAAGGCGCACCGGCAGGTTGAAGTCGAGCTGCAGCGTGCCGCACTGCCACACGCGACCTAGGCAATCCTTGAGCGAGAACTCGATCTTCGGGCCGTAGAAGGCACCCTCGCCCGGCTGCAGCTCGTACTGCAGGCCCTGCGCGTCGAGCGCGGCGGCGAGCGCGGCCTCGGCGGCATCCCACTGCTCGTCGGTGCCGACGCGCTTCTCGGGGCGGGTCGACAGCTTGACCTGCACGTCGGTGAAGCCGAAGTCCTGGTAAACCTGCTGCAACAGGCGGATGAACTCGGCCGACTCGGCCTGCACCTGGCTCTCGGCGCAGAAGATGTGCGCGTCGTCCTGCACGAAGTTGCGAACCCGCATGATGCCGTGCAGCGAACCCGAGGGCTCGTTGCGATGGCAGGAGCCGAACTCCGCCATGCGCAGCGGCAGGTCGCGGTAGCTCTTGAGGCCCTGATTGAAGATCTGGATGTGGCACGGGCAGTTCATCGGCTTGACCGCGTAGTCGCGCTTCTCGGACTGCGTGGTGAACATCAGGTCGGAATACATGCCCCAATGGCCCGACTTTTCCCACAGCGAGCGGTCGACGATCTGCGGCGTCTTCACTTCCTGGTAGCCGTGCTCGCCGATCGTGCGGCGCAGGTACTGCTCGACCTGCTGCCACAGCGTCCACCCCTTGGCGTGCCAGAACACCATGCCGGGCGCCTCGTCCTGGATGTGGAAGAGATCGAGCTGGCGACCGAGCTTGCGGTGGTCGCGCTTCTCGGCTTCCTCGATCATGTGCAGGTAGGCGTCGAGTTCGTCCTTCTTCGTCCACGCCGTGCCGTATACGCGCTGCAGCATCTCGTTCTTGGAGTCGCCGCGCCAGTAGGCGCCGGCGAGCTTCATCAGCTTGAAGACCTTGAGCTTGCCGGTCGAGGGCACATGCGGGCCGCGGCACAGGTCGATGAAATCCCCCTGGCGGTACAGCGACACATCCTCGCCCGCCGGGATCGAGGCGATGATCTCGGCCTTGTAGTGCTCGCCGATGCCCTTGAAAAAGCCCACCGCCTTGTCGCGCGGCCACACCTCGCGATGCACGGGGATCTCGCGTTTCGCGATCTCGGCCATGCGCTGCTCGATCGCCTGCAGGTCCTCGGGGGTGAACGGACGCTTGTACGAGAAGTCGTAGTAGAAGCCGTTGTCGATCACCGGCCCGATCGTCACCTGGGCATCGGGAAAGAGCTCCTTCACCGCGTGTGCGAGCAGGTGGGCCGTGGAGTGGCGGATGATCTCGAGGCCTTCGGCGTTCTTGTCGGTGACGATGGCGAGTTCGGCATCCGCCTCGAAGCGATGCGAGAGATCGACCAGCTTCCCGTCGGCGCGGCCGGCGATCGCCGCCTTGGCGAGACCGGCGCCGATCGAGGCAGCGACCTCGGCGACGGTCACCGGATGATCGAAGCTGCGCACGGAACCGTCGGGAAGCGTGATGTTGGGCATGGCTGAAGCCTCGGACTGTTGTCCGTCCCGCGAGGCGCAGGACGCACAGGGAAGATCGGGAAAACGTGGACGAAAAAAAAGCGCGGTCTAGGCGCGCTTTTTTCTCTTAGCAGACAAGCGGAGCCGACCTGTTCAGTTTCCGGCCTGAGTGGTAGTTCGGAACATGACTTTTCGACTCCAGAATCCTGGTAGGCGCGATTGGATTCGAACCAACGACCCCCACCATGTCAAGGTGGTGCTCTAACCAACTGAGCTACGCGCCTGCTGAAGACCCGCATTATAGACACCGCCAGAAACTTGTCAAAGTTTTTTTGCAGTGCCGCGGGACGGGATCACTTCTTGAGGCGGGTCACCACGAAGAGGATCAGCACCGCACCGATGACCGCCCCCAGGAATCCCGCGCCCTCGCCCGCATGGTAGATGCCCAGCGCCTGTCCGCCGTAGGTAGCGACCAGCGAGCCGGCGATGCCGAGCAGCGAGGTCATGATGATGCCCAGGCCGTCCTTGCCCGGATGCAGCAGGCGGGCGATGAGACCGACGATCAGGCCGATGAGGATCGTTCCGATGATGCCCATGATTCTCTCCTGTGATGGGATGGGTGATGGAGCGCATACCGTGCCGCTCAGCCCTGCGGCCAGGCGGCGAGGAACTGCTTCCAGTGCGGTGCGTCGATGCGGCCGAGCGCCTCACGCACCGTCTCCACCTCCGCCGCCCACGCGGCGGCATCGAGATGCCCACGCATGCGCTCGAAGCGCAGGTAGACGAGGTAGGTGTTGACGACGTCGGTCTCGCAGTAGTCGCGGATCTCGGCGATCCGCCCTTCCTGCCAGGCCTGCCAGACCGCCGAACCGTCCATCCCGAGCTTACCGGGATAGCCCATCAGCTTGGCGAGATCGTCTAGCGGTGCGCTGGCGCGCGGCTGGTAGAGCGCCAGCAAGTCCATCAAGTCCAGATGACGGCTATGGTAGCGGCTGATGTAATTGTTCCACTTGAAGTCGCGCGAGTCGTGGTAGTCGCCCTCGCCCTGGTCCCAGTAGCGCGGCGCCGCCACCCCGTGAAGCATGCCGCGGTAGTGCAGCACCGGCAGGTCGAAGCCGCCTCCGTTCCACGACACGATCTGTGGCGAGTAGCGCTCGACGCCGTCGAAGAAGCGCTGGATGATCTCGCCCTCGCCGCTTTCGGGCTCGGACAGCGAGAACACCCGAAAGTGTTGCGCGTCGCGCAGCACACAGGAAATCGCCACCACGCGCTGCAGGTGGTGCGGCAGGAAGTCGTTGCCGTGGCTGGCGCGGCGCTGCTGGAATGCCCACTCCGCGACCTCGTAGTCGGACAGGCCCGCGGGCAGGCTCTCCATCGCGCGGATGCCGGCGACGTCAGGAATGGTTTCGATGTCGAAGACGAGGACCGGCATCATTTCCTCGACCACGAAGCGCCCTGCTGCACCCACCAGCCCGGCTGCGCGCGCTCGAGCCAGCGCTGCGCGAAGGTGCGCCGCACCTCGGCCTCCCACTCGGGATGACCGTTGGCGCGTGCGATCTCGCGATAGAGCGCGGCGCGGTCGGCGTTCTCGGCGGCGACCGCGGCGTTCGCCTGGGCGCGCTGCGCGAGCGGCACCGCCGCGGCGTCGCGCAGGCTCACGGTGCCGTCGGCGGCGATCCCCACCGCACCCGACGCGTACAGCGGCGCCAGCTGCGCGTGGCGCTGCTGCATCGTCTTGCGCAGCGCGGAGATCGCCGGGGTGTCGATCTCGAGGTTGCCCTGCGCGTGCGCCGACAAGGCGAGCACGAGCCCGACGAACAGGGCCGCCACGCACCCACTCAGGGAGCGGGGCTGCATCGAACCGAATTTCATTTCGCTTCTCCCGCGGCCGGCGGCGTGGCAGGCGCACTGCCTGCACCCTCGCGCATCTGCCAGACCTCGTCGATGATGCGGTCGGCAGCCTTCTCAGCAGCCGCGGCCGGGAAATAGATGTTGATCGTGACGCAGGCCGTGGCGCTCGCGGCCAGCGCAGCCGCGAACAGCCAGCGCAAAGCAGGGTTCATGCCGTCCTCGCGGAATATGCAGATTCAATCGATCGTTGGAGAGACGTCCTCGGCCACCACGCGCTGCAGGCGGGCCACCAGTTCGCTCCAATCCACGCGCCGATTGTAGCCGATGACGTCGAGTGCCGGGATGCCGCCGCCGCGCACGATGGCGAAGCCGCCGTCGGCGCGCGCACCGCTGTCCGGCCCCGCATCCAGACCACCCATTTCACATACGCCGTTGGCAAGCCGGCAGCGGAGGCCAAGCTCGCGATAGCCGAAGTTCTCGAAGAGGCGCAGCACGCTGCGCTGCATGACCGCGAGCGCGCCACCGCCGCCGAGCGCACTGAGGTTCTCCACCGCGCGCTGGCTGATGCGGCGCCGTTCATCGCCTTCGATGCTCGCGATGCGGGCATCGAAGGCGGTGGGCCGCCAGCTCGACAGTTCCAGGCCGCGCACATCGGCATCGATATGGCCGGTGATGCTGCCGAAGCTGAAGGTCTCGGTGAGCTGGGCGAGATCGATGTGGCGCGCCTCGATCTCACCCGTCAGGTGCGAGGCAACGCCGAAGGGTTCGCGCACGCGCAGGCCGCTGACCTGAAGCCAGCCACCGAACACCGACACTGCGAGCGTGCCGTCGAGAACGAGTTCGCCCGGACTCAGGCGCACGCCCGGCAGCGCGGCCGACATCACCCCCGCCATGCCCGGCAGGCCGAGTGCCTCGGTGAGCGACGGCATCGACACCGGCTCGAGGACCACGCCGCCGCTCCCCTCCCAGCCTGCAGCGGACCAGCCCAGGGCAAGGTCCTCGAGCACCAGCGCGCCATCGAGCACGGGGACGCGCACACGCGACAGGCGCAGCCCCGCGGGCTCCAGCGCCGCGTCGAGCGCGAAGGCGCCGAGCGCGAGTTTCTCCCAGCGCCCACCCCCGACCTGCAGGGCGGCCGTGCCCGACCCGCGCGAGGACCAGCGCACGAGCCCATCCACCGGACCAAAGGCAAGCAGCTCGGCTTCGCCATTTGCGCCGCTGCCCGCCTCCCCTTCCCCGTCGGCCGAGTACCCACCCTGCGGCGGCGCGAGGCCGAAGCCTGCCCCGCGCAGCTCAACGCCCAGCGTCTCGAGCCGACCCGCACGCAGTTCCGCCCGCAGGTCCGCCCTACCCTCGAAGCGCAGCCGCTGCGCATTCGCCGGCACAAGCAGCGGTGCGAGCCAGCGTGGGCCGATGCGGGGGAGATCGGCACCGGTCAGTTCGACCACGAGCGCCTCCAGCGTGCGTGTGGAGCTGTCGAACACGCCACGCGCGGTAGCGAGCTCGAGGCCGTCGATCGCCAGCTCGGCGGCCTCGAGCTCGATCCGGCGTCCGTCGAAGCGGCCGCGCGCGTGCAGCCGCGGACCGGCCTCGACGAGCAGCGGATGTACGTAGGCCGCACCGGCATCCCAGTCGAGCTGCGCCGACCAGGACCACGCTGCACCCGTCGCGCGGGCTTCGAACGCGAACGCCGCGCCCACACCCTCGGCCGCGAGCAGACCATCGGCACGGCCGAAACCGCCACCCGAAAGGCGGCCGCGCAGCTGCGCAAAGGCACCGCCGCCCTCGCCCAGCCGGTAATCGAGCTCGGCGTCGAGCACGCCGGCAGCCTCGAGATCGCGCAGGCGCGAGGCGAGCTCGGCATGCCAGGGCTCGAGCACGGCCGCTGCCGCAGGAGAGGTGAGTCGGTGCAGGTTTGCGCGAAAGCGGCCATCCGCCTGCAGGGCCGCATCGATGCGCCCGCCGTCGGCCAGGCGCAGCACGACCCGCACCGGACCGACGCCGAGCGTCACCTCGACGTCGGCCTCGACAGGCAGTCGCCGCCCGCCCAGATCCACACGTGCCGCGGTGCATGCAAACGCGCCGTCGTCGATGCGCAAGCGGCCGCAGCGCAGCGACAGCGCGCGCCACTCGCGCGCACCGACCTGCAGGCGACCGATCGCAAGCTCGCCGCCTTGCTCATGCGCATCGAGGCGCACGCGCAACTCCTGCACCACCAGACCGGGGCGGGAGATCTCGCCGATCTGGAGGGCGAGCACGCGGAACACCGCCGCGCCCGCAATCGGCACGGCGGTCGCCAACACCAGCAGGACCAGCATGCTCACCAAGGCGCGCGGAAAGCGGTTGCCGCGGAGCGGCTCATGCCCTGCAGCAGGAGCCGGCACACGGATCGGCCGACCCGCCATTGGCCAATCCTCGACCGCAAAAGGCTCAGGCCGGGAATACACCCGTCGACAGGTAACGGTCACCGCGGTCGCAGACGATGGAGACGATCACCGCGTTCTCGACCTGCGCGGCGATGCGCAGCGCGACATGCATCGCGCCGCCGGAGGAGATGCCGGCGAAGATGCCCTCCTCGCGCGCGAGCCGCCGGGTCATCTCCTCGGCGTCGGCCTGGCTGACGCGCTCGAAACGATCGACCCGCGGACGCTCGAAGATCTTCGGCAGGTAGGCCTCGGGCCACTTGCGGATGCCAGGGATCGAGGAGCCTTCCTCCGGCTCGCAGCCGACGATGCAGATGCCGGGATTGCGCTCCTTGAGGAAGCGCGAGGTGCCCATGATGGTGCCGGTGGTGCCCATCGAGCTGACGAAGTGGGTGATGCGACCGTCGGTCTGCTCCCACAGCTCAGGGCCGGTGCCCTCGTAGTGCGCCACCGGGTTGTCCGGGTTGGCGAACTGGTCGAGGATGATCCCGCGGCCCTCGTCCCGCATCTTCTCGGCGATGTCGCGCGCCATCTCCATGCCGCCCGAGCTCGGCACCAGCACCAGCTCAGCGCCGAACGCGCGCATGGTCTGGCGGCGCTCCACGCTCTGGTTCTCCGGCATCACCAGGATCATGCGGTAGCCGCGCATCGCTGCCGCCATCGCAAGCGCGATCCCGGTGTTGCCGCTGGTGGCCTCGATCAGGGTGTCACCCGGCTTGATCTGCCCGCGCGCCTCGGCGCGCATCACCATCGACAGCGCGGGGCGGTCCTTCACCGAGCCGGCCGGGTTGTTACCCTCGAGCTTGGCGAGGATCACGTTGTTGCGACCGGCGTTGATGCGCTTGAGGCGCACCAGCGGCGTGCGGCCGACGTAGTCTTCCAGCGTCCTGAATTCCATTTCTGCCCTGTGGAGTGGGGTTCGTCGGGGGATGGACCCCGACCGGCCCACCGGGTTCGCCGCGCTTCAGGGCGTCAGGTCGAACTCTTCGGTGCGCCGCGGTGGATAGGTCTCCCAGCCGCCGCAGGCCGGGCAGCGCCAGTGGAACTGGCGAGCCTTGAAGCCGCAGCTGTTGCAGCGGTAGCGCGCAACGCGCCGGGTGTGACCGTGGATGAGCTGCTTGATCAGATCGATGTCGGCGCGCTGGTCGGCCGGCGCGTTGAGCGCGGCCGCCTCGAGCAGCTTGTCGAGGCCGAGCAGGGTCGGGTTGCGGCGCAGCTCTTCGCGCACCATCTCGTACGCTGCCTTGGGCCCTTCGCGCTCGAGCTCCCAGTGGAAGAGCTCGTCGAGCAGGTCGAGCGACGCGTGCCCGGCAAGCCAGGAGCGCAGCAGCTGGTGGCCCTGGGCGACCCGTCCGAGCCGGCCGCAGGCATCCATGACCCGCTCGGCGACAAGCGCGAGATAGTTCGGATCCTGGTTCTCGATGCGCTGCCAGGCCTCCAGCGCCTCCTCGTCGCGCCCCAGGGCGGCGTGCAGGTCGCCGAGCAGCAGGCTCGCGCGCACACAGCGCCGATTGACCTCGAAGGCGCGATCCAGATGGACCCGCACCTCGTCGTGGCGGGAGTTCGCCAGCGCCGTGGCGGCGAGCTCGCAATGGAAGTTGGCGACCTCGGTGTGCCACATCACACCTTCATGACCGGGCAGCGCCTCGGCGACCTCGATCGCCTTGGTCCAGTCCTTCTCCTGTTGGTAGATCTCGAGCAGGTAGCGCAGCGCGACGTCGTTGGCCTTCGTGCCGCGCAGGCGCAGGAAGGCGGCCTCCGCGCGATCGAGCAGGCCGGCCTTGAGGAAATCCTGGCCGAGCTCGCCGAGCGCCTGCAGGCGATGCTCGTCGCTGATGTCCTCGCGATCGACCAGCCGCTGGTGGATGCGGATCGCGCGGTCGGTCTCGCCGCGACGACGGAACAGGCTACCGAGCGCGAAGTGCAGCTCGACGGTCTGAGGGTCGATGCGCACGGCCTCGACGAAGGCGTCGATCGCCTTGTCGGGCTGCTCGTTGAGGAGGAAGTTGAGCCCGCTCAGGTAGGAGCGCGGCAGCGCGCGCGACTCCTGCACCACCTGGCGGATGTCGATGCGCGCGGCCAGCCAGCCGAGCGCAAAGAACAGCGGCAGCGCGAGCAGCCACCAGTATTCGATTTCCATCGGGCCTCAGGGCATCGGCAGGCGGGACTCGGCCGCGGCGAGCGCGGTCTCGGTCGAAGCCTTCTCGCGCTCGACCAGCTCGAGCTGGCGACGCAGGCGCGAGATCTCGCGGCGCTGGCGCATCATCGAGGCGAGCGTCGCGGTGACGCCGATCAGGGCGCCGGCGGCGAAGGTGACCAGGATCACGAACACGAGCGGAAGTTGCCACTGGATGCCGAAGAAGAAGTTCAGCGTGACCAGATGGTCGTTCTTGATCGCGAAGCCGAACAAGAGGAAGAACAGCAGCAGGCGGATGATCCAGATGATTGCACGCATGACCGGCATGATTCCCGAACGATGAACAAAAAGAAGGCGACCGCAGTCGCCCTCCATTATTGCCTGTAAACCGATCGCCGCGCGGTCAACTTCCGCCGAGATCCACCCTTTCGCGCAATTCCTTGCCCGCCTTGAAATGCGGGACGTATTTTTCCGGCACCAGGACCTTCTCGCCGGATTTGGGATTGCGCCCGGTACGGGGCGGACGGTAGTTCAGCGCAAAGCTGCCAAACCCGCGGATCTCGATGCGGTCACCGCGCGCGAGCGCGTCGGTCATCGCATCGAGAATCATCTTGACCGCGTAATCGGCGTCCTTTGCGACCAGCTGGGGAAAACGCTCCGCCAGCTGGGCGATCAGCTCCGATTTGGTCATGATCGGACAGATTACTGCTTCTGCTCGTTCAGCTTGGCCTTGAGCAGGGCACCCAGGTTGGTGGTACCGGCGGACGCGGAGCTCTCGGAAGCCAGCTTGCTCATGGCCTCGGACTGCTCGACCTGGTCCTTGGCACGGATCGACAGGCTGATCGAGCGGGTCTTGCGATCCACGTTGATCACCAGCGCCTCGACCTCGTCACCTTCCTTCAGCATGGTGGTCAGGTCGTCAACACGGTGCGGGGCCGCCTCGGACGCGCGCAGGTAGCCCTCGACGTCGTCACCCAGCGAGATCACCGCACCACGCGCCTCGACCGACTTCACGGTGCCGCGCACGAGGCTGTTCTTCTCGTGGGTGGCGATGAAGTTGGTGTAGGGGTCGCCCTCGAGCTGCTTGATGCCCAGCGAGATGCGCTCGCGCTCGACGTCGATCGCCAGCACCACGGCCTCGACCTCGTCGCCCTTCTTGAAGCGGCGCACGGCATCCTCGCCGGACTCGCTCCAGGACAGGTCGGACAGGTGCACCAAGCCGTCGATGCCGCCTTCCAGGCCGATGAACACGCCGAAGTCGGTGATCGACTTGATCTGGCCGCGGACCTTGTCGCCCTTCTTGTGGTTGATGGCGAAATCGTCCCACGGGTTGGACATGCACTGCTTCATGCCCAGCGAGATGCGGCGACGGTCTTCGTCGATCTCGAGGATCATGACCTCGACCTCGTCGCCCAGCTGCACGACCTTGGTCGGGTGGATGTTCTTGTTGGTCCAGTCCATCTCGGACACGTGGACCAGGCCCTCGATGCCCTGCTCGACCTCGACGAACGCGCCGTAGTCGGTGATGTTGGTGACCTTGCCGAACAGGCGGGTGCCCTGCGGGTAGCGGCGCGAGATGCCCACCCACGGATCTTCGCCGAGCTGCTTGAGGCCGAGCGAGACGCGGTTCTTTTCCTGGTCGAACTTGAGCACCTTGGCTTCGATCTCGTCACCGACCGACAGCACTTCGGACGGGTGACGGACGCGGCGCCAGGCCAGGTCGGTGATGTGCAGCAGGCCGTCGATGCCGCCGAGGTCCACGAACGCACCGTAGTCGGTGATGTTCTTGACCACACCCTTGATGACGGTGCCTTCCTTGAGGTTGGCGAGCAGCTTCTCGCGCTCTTCGCCCATCGACTCTTCCAGCACGGCACGGCGCGAGACCACGACGTTGTTGCGCTTGCGGTCGAGCTTGATGACCTTGAATTCGAATTCCTTGCCTTCGTACGGCGTGGTGTCCTTGACCGGACGCATGTCGACCAGCGAGCCCGGCAGGAAGGCGCGGATGCTGTTGGTCATGACGGTCAGGCCACCCTTGACGCGGCCGGTGATGACGCCCTTGACCAGGGTGCCTTCGTTGAGCGCCTTCTCGAGGTCGTTCCAGGCGGCGATGCGCTTGGCCTTGTCGCGCGACAGGCGGGTCTCGCCGTAGCCGTCTTCGAGGGCGTCGATGGCGACATGGACGAAGTCGCCGATGTTGGCTTCGAGTTCGCCGCGGTCGTTGCGGAACTCCTCGATGGGCACGTAGCTTTCGGACTTCAGGCCGGCGTTGACGACGACGAAGTTCTGGTCGATGCGCACGACTTCAGCGGTGATGACTTCACCGGCGCGCATTTCCTGGAGGGCGAGGCTTTCCTCGAAGAGGGCGGCAAAGCTTTCTTCGAAGGCAGGGGTGGCGTTGGACATAAAAGGTGGATTCCGGCACCGCCGTGGGACGGCAAACATGGCTGGTTCAAGAAAAAACGCGCCGAAGCCCACGCTCCCGCGCGATTGCGTTCAACCGGACGACTTCGCCCCATGCCCGACGAGATCGAGCACGAAGGCAACGGCCTCGTCGACGTTCCGTTGGGTGGTGTCGAGCAGGGCTGCATCCGGCAGCTTCACGAGTGGCGCCACAGGCCGGGCGGCATCTCGCGCATCCCGTTCCTGAAGGTCCTTCAGAAGACTTTCCATGTTAGCAGCCAAACCCTTTTCGATCAACTGCTTATAGCGGCGTTCGGCACGCGCCTCGGCCGAGGCAGTGAGGAAGACCTTGAGCCCCGCGTCGGGGAAGATCACCGAGCCCATGTCGCGCCCTTCGGCGACCAGGCCGGGCGCCGCGCGGTAGTCTCGCTGGCGGTCGAGCAGGGCCGCGCGCACCGCGGCCAGCACCGCGACCTTGGAGGCGCCGACCGAGCAGGCCTCGGAGCGGATCTCGTCGGTGACGTCGCAGTCCGCGCCCTCGCCGAGCAGCACCCGCCCGCCCTCGAAGCGCGCCGGCAGCGTCGCGGCGAGCGCGGCCACGCCGGCCTCGTCGTCGAAGGCGACGCCCGCGCGCGTCGCGGCCAGCGCCACCAGGCGATAGAGCGAGCCGCTGTCGAGGTAGTGCCAGCCCAGCGCCTCGGCGACGCGGGCCGCCACCGTGCCCTTGCCCGAGGCCGAGGGGCCGTCGATGGCCAGCACCGGCACCGGCTGCGCCACCCGCGCGAAGGCCTCGAAGTAGCCGGGGAAGGTCTTGTTCACGCACTTCGGGTCGTTGATGCGCACGCGGCAGCCGCCCAGGCTCGCCAGCGAGAAGCACATCGCCATGCGGTGGTCGTCGTAGGTGTCGATCGCCGCCGGCTGCAGGCGCTGCGGGCGCTGCACCACCAGGTAGTCCGCGCCCTCCTCCACCGCGGCGCCGAGCTTGCGCAGCTCGGTGGCCATGGCGGCGATGCGGTCGGTCTCCTTGACCCGCCAGCTCGCGATGTTGCGCAGCCGGCACGGCCCGTCGGCGAACAGCGCCGCCACCGCGAGCGTCATCGCCGCGTCGGGGATGTGGTTGAGGTCGAGGTCGAAGGCCTTCAGCACGCCGCCCGCGGGGGCCGCGGCCTCGATCCAGTTGTCGCCCAGGGTGATGCGCGCGCCGAGCTGCTCGAGCGCCTCGGCGAAGCGCACGTCGCCCTGGATGCTGGTCCGGCCCACGCCCTCCACCCGCACCGGCCCGCCGGCCTCGGCGGCTTCCATCAGGCAGGCGGCGGAGGCGGGCTCGATCACGGTCAGATGCGG
>ENA-UOUJ01000044-UOUJ01000044.1-activated-sludge-metagenome-genome-assembly--contig:-NODE-44-length-123389-cov-16.705507_pt1 | contig 123389 bp, 110 predicted proteins | sample MGYA00249839_ERZ747224 | MGnify/ENA primary metagenome ERZ747224 (study PRJEB28782, sample SAMN03220277) | activated sludge metagenome | biome: wastewater; feature: sewage sludge; material... | reverse complement strand
TCTTGCTGAATCATCTTTTTAGTTATTTGAAATTTGATATTTGAAATTTGAAATTTGGTACGATGTTGAGATGATGATAAAATCAAAGCATCTCAAACCTTCCTGCCGGCCGGCAGGTCTCAAATCAGAAATCTCAAATCAGAAATATATTACTTCGCCTTTTCTACCACCTCAACCAGGCGCCAGTGCTTTGTTTTACTCAGCGGACGGGCTTCCATGATCTTCACCGTATCGCCAATACCGCACTCGTTCTTTTCATCATGAGCATGGAATTTGGTGGTTTTCTTTACAAACTTACCATAGATGGGGTGTTTTACCTTTCTTTCAATTTCAACCGTAACTGTTTTTTCCATCCTGTTACTGGTTACCACCCCAATCTTTGTTTTACGCAAATTTCTTTCAGCCATCTTATTTAGCTTTTAGCTTTTTTCTTTAATTCAGTTCTTAACCTTGCAATATCCCTTCTAACCGATTGTATGGTCATGGGATTCTCCAGGGGAGAAGTAGCATGAGCGAATTTCAATTTCTTCAGGCGTATCTCATCTTCACTGATACGCGCCTGCAAATCCGCTTCACTCATCGTTTCCAGGCTATTTAAAAAATCAACTTTCTTTGACATTGCTATTCGGTTTGAATATTTAAAACTTTAGCTGCTGCGTTTATTGTCCGGCATAGTCACGACGGATAATAAACTGGGTTTTGATCGGCAATTTTGCGGCAGCCAGTTCCATTGCCTCTTTTGCCACCTGAACCGGAACGCCATCGGCCTCAAAAATGATACGGCCCGGTTCCACCACTGCTGCCCAAAACTCAGGGTTACCTTTACCTTTACCCATCCTCACTTCCGCAGGCTTACGCGTAATAGGCTTGTCGGGGAAAATACGTATCCACACATTCCCTTCACGCTTCATGGCACGTGTCATGGCCTGGCGGGCAGATTCTATCTGGCGGTTATTGAGCCAGATGGGTTCCAGTGCTTTCAGTGCAAATGAACCAAAAGATATGGTTGCTCCCCGCTTCGCCACCTGCCTGATCCGTCCTTTCTGCGCTTTTCTGTGTTTTGTTCTCTTCGGCTGTAACATTATATTACAATTTGAAAATTTTGAATATTTACTTGATTTTCCTTATGCCTCTCTACCCTATACCTTTCCTCCCTGCATCTATCTCCTGTCGCCTCTTCCGCCACCGCGTCTGTCTCCGCCGCCACCTCTTCTGTCATCGCGCCTGTCGCCTCCTCCTCTTCTATCTCCGCCGCCGCCACTTCTTCTGTCATCGCGCCTGTTGTCGCCAACTCCCACTTCACTTTTTCCGTCAATGATATTCGGGTTAAGATCGCGTTTTGTTAATACTTCACCTTTACAGATCCAAACTTTGATGCCTATTTTTCCATATACGGTTAAGGCAAACACGTTGGCATAATCAATTTCCATACGGAAAGTGTGTAATGGAACGCGTCCCTGCTTAATTTCTTCCGTACGGGCAATTTCAGCACCGCCCAACCGTCCGCTCACCTTTACCTTAATACCTTCGGCGCCCATGCGAAGCGCTGAAGCGATGGATAACTTAATAGCACGTTTATAGTTGATACGGTTTTCTATTTGCCGTGCAATGGTATCGCCCACTATATTGGCATCCAGTTCAGGGCGACGCACCTGCAGAATGTTGATCTGCACATCCTCCTTGCCGGTCAGTTTTTTCAACTCTTCCTTAATATGGTCTACTTCGCCGCCACCTTTACCAATGATAATACCGGGCTTGGAAGTATGTATAGTAACGATAAGCTTGTTAAGCGTACGTTCAATCACAATTTTAGAAATACCACCTTTATTGATACGGGCATTAAGGTAGGTTCTGATCCGGTTGTCTTCTATAAGCTTTTTGGAATAATCCCTCTTGTTACCATACCAGTTGCTTTCCCAGCCACGGATGATCCCTAACCTGTTACCAATTGGATTTGCTTTTTGACCCATGTTTATAATTTGAAAATTTTCATTTTTATTTCTGGTCTACAATCACGGTTACATGATTGCTGCGTTTGCGTACCCGGTAAGCTCTTCCCTGGGGCGCCGGCAGCATTCTTTTGAGCACTCTTCCGCCATCCACAAAAATCGTTTTTACTAACAGGTTGCTGTCTGCCGCGCTGGTGCCTTCATTTTTTTGCTCCCAATTGCTTACGGCGCTCCTCAATAATTTATAAAGAGGGGTTGAAGAATGCTGCGGATGATGCTCCAATATTGCCAAAGCCTTCTCTACATCCATACCACGTATAACATCAGCCAGCAAACGCATTTTGCGTGGCGATGTAGGATAGTTTTTGAGTTTAGCTACTGCTTCCATTTTTTATGTTTTCGGGTTCCCATAAGAGGGAACTATTATTTACGCTATTTTTTTGCTTGAGTGTCCTTTAAAGTTCCTGGTAGGCGCAAATTCACCTAACTTATGACCCACCATATACTCCGTTACATACACGGGTATGAACTTGTTGCCATTATGCACCGCAAAAGTATTGCCCACAAAATCGGGGGTAATAGTGGAACGCCGACTCCAGGTTTTGATTACACCTTTTTTAGCTGTGCCCTCGTTCATAGCCAGTACCTTTTTTTCGAGGTAATCTGCTACATAAGGACCTTTTTTAATTGAACGACCCATAATCTATATTTCAGATTTTAGATTTGTTGATTTCTGATTTATCTTATCACTTATTTCGCCAGCTTCTTTCCGTTTTTACGCTGAATGATCAGCTTATCTGAACCTTTTTGCTTGCGGGTTTTCAATCCTTTGGCATATTTACCGGTTCTTGATCTCGGATGCCCTCCGGACGCTCTTCCTTCACCACCACCCATCGGGTGATCTACAGGGTTCATAGCCACACCACGTACACGCGGACGAACGCCTTTCCAGCGGTTTACACCTGCCTTACCGGCTCTTTCCTGGCTATGATCACTGTTGCTTACCACACCTACGGTTGCATAACAATTGATCAGTATCTTCCTGAGCTCGCCACTGGGCATTTTTAACACGCCGTATTTTTCTTCCTTATTGCTCAGTTGCGCAGAAGATCCGGCGCTGCGTACCAGCTTCCCTCCCTGTCCGGGTTGCAGTTCAATATTATGTACGTTTGTACCCAGGGGCATATACTTCAACTGCAATGCATTTCCTACCTCGGGCGCTACACTGTCGCCGCTTATGATCACAGCACCCACCTGCAATCCCTGCGGTGCAATGATGTATCTTTTTTCGCCGTCGGCATAATGCAGCAGGGCAATAAAAGCAGTACGGTTAGGATCGTACTCAACAGACGCCACAGTTGCTTTGATATCCTTTTTATCTCTCTTAAAATCTACGATACGGTATTTCTGCTTGTGTCCGCCACCAATATAGCGCATGGCGCGGCGTCCCTGGAAATTACGTCCTCCTGTTCTTGATTTTGCTTCCAGCAAACTTTTTTCAGGTGTATCTGTAGTAATTTCGGCATATCCGTTCCCAATTCTCCAGCGGGTGCCCGCTGTCATTGGTTTGTATTTTCTTACTGCCATTGTTATTTCTTTTTATCGCGAACTTTTCAGCTTCGCCAGCTTTAATAATGTAATATCCGTTTGACCTATAATGTACTGTACAGATCAATATTTTCTCCTTCGGCCACTGTTACATATGCCTTTTTGTAAGCAGGCTTGCGTCCCGAAATAACACCTGCCTTCGTAAATCTCGATTTGCTTTTACTTGGAACAACAACCGTATTTACATTGGTCACGCTGATGCCATAAAATTCTTCCACTGCCTTTTTTATTTCAAGTTTATTAGCCCTGCGTCCTACCTTAAAAGCGTATATATTCCTTTTTTCAGTAAGCTTATTGCTTTTTTCGCTTATGATCGGCTTAACAAGTACATCTGCAAGTTTCATCTTTGTTAATTTGAAAATTTGAAAATTTGAAAATTTGAAAATTCATCTACTCCTTTGATCTTAACCAGCTTTTCAAAATTTCTCTTATGCTTATGCTTCTGCTACTGCTGCTTCCTCTTCAGAAAATATTTTAGCCGCATTTTCTGTAAGCACCAGCACATCACTGTTCACAATATCATACGTATTTATATCAGCCAGCAACACGCCTAACACCGTAGGCATATTACGAAAGCTTAACTGTACATTCTCATTATAACCGGGTAATACGAATAAGGTCCTTTTCTTATCCAGATTAAGACTTTTAATTACACCGGCTGCTGCTTTGGTTTTAGGTGTATCTAAAGCAAAATCTTCAATAACTACAATGGCATTTTCTTTTGCCTTATAAGAAAGGGCCGATATTTTAGCCAGGTCTTTTACTTTACGGTTCAGCTTAATGTCGTAGCCATGTGGCTTGGGTCCGAATATGGTACCGCCACCTTTATATAAAGGGTTGCGGATATTGCCTTTACGTGCGCCGCCTGTACCTTTCTGACGATGCAGCTTGCGGCTGGATCCTTTAACTTCGGCACGGGTTTTAACCTTGTGCGTTCCCTGGCGCTGTGCGGCCAGGAACTGCTTTACAGCGAGGTAGATGACATGATCGTTTGGCTCAATTCCAAAAATTTCATCAGGCAGTTCTGCTGTGCGGCCTGTTTTCTCACCTGCTTTATTTAAAATATCTACTTGCATTGTATAAAATATTTTGCCGGTACACAGTTACCTGTGTACCGGCAGTGACTTTACTTTTGAATTAATACAATTGAACCATTATACCCCGGAACAGCTCCGCTTACCAGCAGGTAGTTTTTATCGGGGAACATTTTCACCACTTTTAATCCTTTCACTTTCACCCTGTCGCCCCCCATACGGCCTGCCATACGCATACCTTTAAATACGCGCGATGCATCGGAAGAGTTACCAATGGAACCAGGTGCTCTCTGTCGGTCGTGCTGCCCGTGCGATTGTTCACCTACGCCATGAAATCCGTGACGTTTAACCACACCCTGGAAACCTTTACCTTTTGTGGTGCCTATTACTTCCACTTTATCGCCTTCGGCGAAAATGTCGAGCGTAACCGTTTCACCAATATTTTTTTCAATAGAAAAATCGCGGAATTCTTTTACGAACTTTTTAGCGGGAGTATTTGATTTGGCGTAGTGACCAGCTTCTGCTTTTATAGTATGCTTTTCCGTTTTATCGCCAAAACCCAACTGAACTGAACTGTAGCCGTCGGTTTCTTTTGTTTTAACCTGCGTAACCACGCAGGGACCAGCTTCAATAATAGTAACGGCAGTTTGCGTGCCGTCGGCAGGATTGAAGATGCTGGTCATCCCGATTTTTTTACCAATAATACCTTTCATTGTTTTGTTTTTATACCCGTTAGGTTAAAGAGACAGACCGGATCGTATAATATCCAATGCTTCAATCCCCGTTTGCCGCCGACCTTTTCCCGTATTTCCCACTTGTGAAAGAGGAAGTACCAGCGGTAAACTAACCTCGAAGGGCTAGTTCATATTTAATTCTCCAAAAACCGGAAATCATAAGCTGGTTATGACCAAACGGGCTTTACCCCTTTTGCTTCCGGCAATCCAGCGCTGCTTTTTTTTGGTTTCCCGCAATTGGCAGATGGAATATATAGTAAGAACTAAGTTGCTTCATTTTTCTCCCGCCTTTGCGGGGGATGATCAAAAATTACGCTTTGATCTCTACATCCACACCACTGGGCAGGTCTAACTTGCTCAGCGCATCCACGGTACGGGAAGAGGAAGTGTAAATATCCAGCAAACGCTTATGCGTGGAAAGCTGGAACTGTTCACGACTCTTCTTGTTTACATGAGGCGAACGCAATACCGTAAATATTTTTTTGTGTGTAGGTAAAGGAATAGGTCCTGTTACCACAGCACCGGTACTGCGCACAGTTTTAACGATCTTTTCGGCAGATTTATCTACCAGATTGTGATCGTAGCTCTGTAATTTTATTCTGATTCTTTGAGACATACCGTAAACTACCCGTTTTGATTTTGGGAGTGCAAAGGTATGTGCCTTATTGTTTATTGCCAAATAGTTGGGAAAGAAAATTAAAAAATGTTTCAGGGTGCCGCAAGCTGCCGCCTGCAGGGGGTCATTTCAGGAGGTTTACACGGGTAAATCTTCACTTCCCTTTTTTAGTTTACCCGTAATTATATATTTTATTATTTTTAGATAAGTAATTATTGCTCAACCTGAAAAACACACTATGGATATCACCATCATCCAGCAAAAGATATATGAAATAAGAGGTGAAAAAGTAATGCTCGATTTTGACCTGGCGAACCTGTATGGAATAGAAACTAAAGTTCTTAATCAGTCTGTCAGGCGCAATCCCGGAAGATTCCCACCCGATTTTATGTTTCAACTCACCCCAACTGAATGGAACGGTTTGAGGTCACAAATTGTGACCTCAAACCGGGGAGGAAGGCGATATCTGCCCAATGCATTTACTGAACACGGCGTTACTATGCTGGCAAGTGTGCTGAAAAGTGATACAGCCGTGAAAATCAATGTAGCTATTGTACGGGCGTTCATAGCTTTGCGGCAAATGGCGCACCAGTATAAAGAACTGGCCGAAAAGCTGGCTGAGATAGAGCAAAGCAGCAACAAAAAGTTTAAAGATATATACCAGGCACTTCATTTCCTTCTGAACAAAAAAGAACAGGAGGAGGACTTCAGCAAACGGGAAAGGATTGGCTTCAGGAAATAATAAACTGAATTTTGGATATTCGGAAATGAAAACCCGTTTGTTATTGTTTATGTGGTTTAATGTGGCAACCTGTTCATAAAACGGCCATATACCCAGGTTCCGGCCACTGCGCTTAATAAGGTTATTATAATTACGGTAGCCCCGGTTCCAATTTGCGCATACAGGGGTCCGGGGCAGGCGCCGGTAACAGCCCAGCCTAATCCGAAGATCAGCCCGCCATAAATTTGCCCTTTATGAAAGCGCTTGGGCTCTAAGTGAATTTTTTCTCCTTCTATTGACCTGGCATTGTATTTTTTGATCAGCGCCACACTGATCATACCTATTACCACCGCCGAGCCAATAACGCCATACATGTGAAAGCTTTGCAGCTTAAACATTTCCTGTATCCTGAACCAGGAAACGATTTCGGCTTTCACAAATACGATCCCGAAAAAAATGCCCAGTAAGCCATACTTAACATTAGAAACAAGCGGCCTGTCGAGAGTGCTTTCATTTACGCACATGGCATTTTGCGAACGCACTTCATAATCTGTGTTTCCCAAATCTATTTTTAAAGCGGAGGTTTCAGCTTTCTTTTCTTTAACCAGCATATCTGAGTTTGTAGTTTGTAGTTTATAGTTTTTGGTTTGTAGTTTATTATAACTGCAAAATATAGGGAAGAATAAGCCAGGTCATCACAAAGCCGCCTGTCATAAAGCAACAGGTAGCTACGAGCGAGGGCCATTGCAGGTTGCTCAGCCCCATAATAGCATGGCCGCTGGTGCAGCCCCCGGCATAACGTGTACCAAAGCCCACCATAAAACCGCCAACAACAATCATAATAAAGCCGCGCAGGGTAAATAATTCCTGCCAGGAAAAAAGATCAGGGGGTACAATCCCGTTATAATCCGTTACGCCATAAGCCGCCAGTTCTTCCGCCAGATGAGGGTGCACCTGTACCGGCGCAGGGTTGGCCAGCCATTGTGCCGCCACTATACCTCCGAGTAAAATACCACCTACAAAAAACAGGTTCCAGGCCTCCTTCTTCCAGTCGTACCTGAAAAACGGAATTTTGGCGGGAATGCAAATGGCGCAGATATGCCGCAGGGAGGAAGATATACCGAAGGTTTTGTTGCCAAGCAGCAGCAAAGCGGGTACCGTCAGTCCTATCAGGGGTCCGGCTACATACCATGGCCAGGGTTGTTTAAGCCATTCAAGCATAATTGTAATTATTTATGATGCAATTTACGCAATAACATGTTTCATGTTGCAGGGTGCAGGGTGCAGGGAGAATCCGTTTCAATGTTGAGTTTATCGTTTATTGTTTGTGGTTTATCGTTTGTGGTATTTCGCTTCGGATTTCGGGTTTCCGGCTTCGGATTTGAATTTTATCCGCCCCGGCGGACAGGCCTGCATGCCGGTAGGCAAGTTTGTTTTTTGTGATTTGTCTTTTGGTGCTTTGTGCCTGAGAGGCGCGTTATTGAATCAGCCTGCATTGCCCTTCCCGATCAAAAAATGCTATACTTTCCATGGCTTCATTCATGGCAATGAACCGTGCAGACTGGGAAAGAAAAGAATCGCCATACGAAAATTCCACTTTGCGGCTTTTGCCGTTTTTGAGATGAACAATGACATACAGCTCGCCTGGCTGCAAAGCGATCAGGCGGTTATCTTTCTTTTGCCTGAAAATTTTTAACAGGTTTTGGTTTTGAGAGGCGGCAAGCAGGTAATGGCTACCGGCCTGCCTCAGGCGAACCAGGGCCTTACCATCACCCGGAATAAAAATACCGCTTTGCAGTATGGTTTGGGCGCTGAAATTCCCATTGCCATCACCCAGCAGCACCAGTCCGTTCAATGCATCGTAACGCCCTGTTGATACTTCCGTTCCAAAATCATTGCCATTCATTACCACATCCAGGTTACCATCGCCGTTAAAATCATCCGCCACCATACCATACAGGGGCGCCAGTTGTGCCTGTGCCGGCAGCGGATGGCATTCAAATTTACCGTTGCCCATGTTCTTTATAAAGCAGCTTTTCATATTATTCGCTTCCAGTACCAGGGCGTCCTGTAATTCTTCTTTCGTAAACATGTCGTGAACAGTGGCTTTTCCAAAACTTTTATAGGTAATGAAACGCTTTTTCAAGCCCGGCAACTGCTCCATCATTTCATCGCGGTTTTGCGCAGGAAATTCTTTCCGTATTCCCTGCTCATCTTTTAAATATACAGTGGTAATAATATCATATCCTCCATTTTTATCAAAGTCCTTTCCATAAATACGCACAGGATGAGCTGCACCTGCGCGGTAAAAGGAATTTTCCCCAAGGTTACCGGCCATATAATCCATATCGCCATCGTTATCAAAATCGCCGGCTACCAGGCTGCTCCACCAGCCTTTGTGCTGCTCAATGCCACTATCCGTTAACCGTTTAAATTTCCCCCGGTTGTTCTTTAAAAATACCAGTGGCATCCACTCCCCGGCAATAACCAGGTCTTCCCATCCGTCGTTATCAAAATCTGTCCATAAGGCATCGCAAACCAAACCGATATCAATAAGGGCATGGGCTACCTCCCCGGTTACATCCGTAAATTTAACAGTACCAGGCCCGGAGTCGTTCCGCAAAATAATGCTGCTCACCGGCTGCGGGTATTTTCCGGGCAGTACCCGCCCACCAATAAACAGGTCAAGATCACCATCATGGTCATAATCGGCCGCCTTTACACAACTCTTGCTTGAATAATTGACCGGGATAACATCTTCCGCTATGGTAAACTTTCCGTTGCCCTGGTTGATATAGAAACGATCCTGGTAGTTTTTAGTATCGGGTGTAAACTCGCTGCTGCCGCTTGCCATGTATATATCCAGATCGCCATCATTATCGGCATCAAATAAAAGCATACCCATTGTTTCAGGCTTTCTTGCATCGGGGACCGTTGCGGCAGGAAGGATATGTTTTAGGAATGTCCCGTTGGGCTGCTGTGCCAGCACTGCCGGATCCATTACCGTGTTACCGCCAATTACAATAGCATCCAATCCGTTACCATATACATCACCCGCGGCTAATGGCGGGCCGTACTGTGAAAGCTTATGCGGCAGCAGACGCTGATAATTAAAATCTACAAAATCCACTTCACCATGACGATAATGTATTCCTGATTCATTTGTTATATCAGTGAACAAATGATCACGTGCTATGCGATCTGCCGGCGGCGTATAAGGCGCTGCATCCCGTATATTAACTTCCAGCACCTGGTTTGCGGCAATTTGTTTTAGGATTTGTTTGTACCCGCCGGGCCAGCTAACAACCAGTGAATCTATAACCGCGGTTTTCCCCAGTCCAAAATGTGCTATATCATTCACTGTGGAAAGATAGCCCCGGTAAGGGGTATTTTCATATACCTGTTTGTGGCCGTTATTATAATAAATTGCCGCTATTGCTCCCAGTCCGTTCCTGTTCTTTTCACCGCCTTTGAATTTCACCTGCAAAAAATTCGCACTTATACGTGTTTTTCCGTTGAGCGTATTTTCATATACCGAGGCTTTTTCATTGATATTGTTTATTACATAATCCAGGTCGCCATCGCTGTCGAGATCAACATATACCGCGCCGCTTGAAAAGCCGGGTTCATCCAAGCCCCACTGCCCGGTAACATTTTCAAATTGCAGTCCATTGGTATTCCGGAATACGTAATTGGCAATCTTAATTTGCGGTATCTGATCAATGAGCTGCTGCCTGGTGGTGGAGGGTGAAGCCTTTTGCCTGTATGCGCTAAAATCATGGTCTGTAACATCGCGCGGATAACCGTTGGTGATAATGATATCCCTGTACCCGTCGTTGTCAAAATCGGCTAAGGAGGGGTTCCAGCTCCAGTCTGTTTCCGCCACACCGGCATAAAAACCAATCTCGCTGAATACCGGTTCTCCAATCGTATCATTATTGCCTATAGAAGGTCCCTGGTTGAGCTGCAGGGTATTACGAACATATTGAAGCGCATAATGACCGCTTCTCATTTGCTGATACAAAAAATAATTAGCGCTACCCATATTTTTTTTCTTCCTGAAATTATCTTCCGGGTTCATATCAACCGTAATAACATCTGCCAGCCCGTCGTTGTTGATATCCGCTATATCCGTTCCCATGGCATTCTGCGAGGTGTGCTTAAAATACCGGTCGCGCATATTGGTAAATGTGCCGTTCTTATTGTTAATATACAATTCATCATTAGAGAGAAAATCATTGGCTACATAAATATCCTTCCACCCGTCGTTATTTATATCCGCCACAGCCAGCCCCAGTGCAAACCCGTGGGCGCCTATGCCTGCATCCGCAGTAATATCTGTAAATACAGGATGCTGCACTGCCCCGTTCCAGTCGTTACGAAAAAGCTTATCATAATCATCCCTAAGGGTATCGCCTGTATTATCATTAAAAAAAAGAGCGCTGTTTCGCCCGGCAAGCCTGGTATTGGCAAGATACATATCAAGGTCTCCGTCATTATCGAAATCAAAAAAAGCGGCATGAACGGCGTAGGCCGTATCTGCCAGCCCATAGCTTTCTGCCATTTCCTTAAACACGGGTATATTGTTCGCGTTCAATCCCTGGTTGATGTATAAAAGATTTTTTCTTTTCATCGGGTCTTTCTTAATCGTTGCGCAAACATAAATATCCTTCCACCCGTCGTTATTTATATCCACTACAGATGCCGCGTTACTCCATATACCCTCTCCTGCAACACCCGCTGTTTCCGTAATGTCGCTGAAACGGAGATCACCTTCATTAAGATATAACTTATTGAAAGTGGTGCTGGCGGTAAAGTATAAATCAGGTAATCCATCGTTATTAAAATCCCCTGCAGCCACACCACCGCCATTGTACAGGTATTCAAGATCAATGGGATTGATGGAGTCATTTTCAATAACAATGTTATTAAAATGAATACCCGACCGGGCAGCCGGAATTTTTTTTAACATTTTCTGTTCCTGTCTGCAGGCGGATAGCAATATAGAGAATGCGCCGGCAGCTAAAAATAAAAAGACAAGATTTCTATAAGCCATATCAGCGTAATTTTTACTTACCAGTAAAAAGGGTTCCGGTTTTTTCTTTACCCTGCTTTTTTATTTTTAATTGAAGGGGAACAGCTCATTATGTAATATGGATTTAAGAAAGACTTATGCACAAGTAATACACGATCCGTTATGGTAGCTGATTGAACCAGGTGTGCAGACGATGGGATATGATTTACAGCGCAACACATTACAAGTACCCCTGCCTATACAATCAACTCCGGTAAGCGGGGTTTAGAACCGGAGGTTTTCATTTCTTATTGGCATCATAATAATAAGTTATAATATTTGAGAATAGTTTTTTAATTTAACTGCCAGAAAAACCGTAATAAAGTTTTTTTTAATTCGCGGTTCCTCAATGCTTATGCCCGCCAAAACAAGCCATATTCAAAGCTGGATACAACTGCAAAAAGGCAACAAACAGGCCCTCCTGGAAATATATACCCAGCATTATATAGGCTTAATGAACTATGGCATCAAGCTTACCGGCCGGCGCGATATGACCCGGGATTGCATTACACAAATATTATTGCGTTTATGGGATAACCGTTCCAAACTGCCTTGTATAGAAAACGTGCGTTCTTACCTGCTTACCAGTTTGCGCCGCGAATTAATAGCGGAAATAAAAATGGAAGGCAACCGGTCATTAAAAAACCGCTTGTTTGGTGAAAGCATCCAAACAACCGAAGCGCCCTATGAAGAATATATCGTTCAGTTGCAGCACAACAGGGAACTAAAGGAAAAGCTGATGAATGCCATTGGGCAATTAACCCAAAGAGAAAAGGAATTGCTAAAGCTGAAATTCTTTGAAGACCTTGATTATGATGAAATTGCAGCCAAATGTAACATCACCAAAAGAACAGCGTACAATATCATCCACCAGGCGTTGAAATCTCTCCGGCTCATTTTAGTATCTACTCCTCCCGGGAACCTTATACCAGACTATGCATTGTTAGGATATCTTTTCTTCTTCTTCCTGCCCCAATAATTTTCATTTTAAAAAAACGGCATTTTTATAGTAAAATTCCGTTGGCGCTGCTTCTATAGTAAAAACCAGCGTTCATGAATTATACAACGTTCGAGGCGGAAGATTTCATATTGGATGAGTCATTTCAAAACTATTGCCTGGGCACCCAGGAGGAGGACGTTATTTTTTGGGAAGAATGGATAAAGAAAAACCAACATAAGTCAGTTACTGTTAACCAGGCTAAAGACCTCTATCTTTCCTTTATTGGCAGTCACACGGGCGAAACATTTGCTGCCGACAGAAAAGCCTTTCAATTAATTGCTGAAGAACATTTTTCAAATGAAACGGCAGAACCCCTTACCAGTCAACCTGATTTCCGGAAGCCACCTGCTGCCAGAAAAATGTGGCTGTACGCTACAACTGTTGCCGCAACAATTGCCGGCATTCTTTTTTTGGCTACCCGTAAATATGAAGTCCCGTTTGAAAACCATAAGCAGGAAGCACAGTTAAAGTACAACAGCACCGAAGTAAGCAAGGCAGGTGAAAGAAAATCAATTCAGCTACCCGATGGCAGCAAAGTAATGCTTAATGCAGGCAGCACTATTCATATTGCCGGAGATTTCAATACTGCCAGCCGTGAGCTTACCCTGGTTGGCGAAGCTTTTTTTGATGTGGTACGCGATACCGGAAGACCCTTCATCATTCATACCAGCACCATGGATATAAAAGTGCTGGGAACCGTTTTTAATGTGCGGGCTTACCCCGGCGATAAAACATCAGAAACATCCCTGCTGAAAGGATCGGTAGAAGTGACCGTGCGGAATAAGGAAAAGAAAAAAATATACCTGCATCCCAATGAAAAGATCATCCTGCCTAACATCTCCGATGTACCTCCTGTAAAGAATAGTAAAGTAACGGATAAGGCAACGGCTACTGAAAATTTTAAAATAACAGGGCTCACTTACAATACAACGGATAGTACATTAACGGAAGTATCATGGACGGAGAATCGCCTTGCGTTTAATGATAATAGTTTTGAAACCATTGCAGCAGAGCTGGAGCGCTGGTATAATATTACCATCAGCTTTACTGATGAAAAAGTAAAAGAGTACAGGTTTACGGCAACATTTAATCAGAAAAATATAGAACAGGTGCTGCAGGCGCTGCAATTATCAAGATATTTTAAATACACTATAGCGGAAAACAATAATATTATTATCAGCAAAAATTAAGAAAAGCGAAAAATGAAGGTATAAGAACAAAGGAGAAATGTTGACGCATTCCCCCTTTGAAAGTTTTTGAGGTAAGCTCTTATAACGGTTAGCTTACCTCATTTGTAAACTTAAACATGGTAAAAATATGAAAAAAAGGCTACAAAGCCGGACGCTTGCCTGCGTATCCGTGCTCACGAAAATTGTATTGCTTATGAAACTGGCTGTGATCATTATGCTGTCTACCTGCCTGCAGGTTTCCGCAAACAGCTATTCGCAGGAAACCAAACTAACACTTGACCTTAAGAAGGTTACGATCAGCAGCGTGTTGAGAACGATTGAACGCAAAACGGATTATAAATTCGTGTATTCCAGCAACTTTTTCCCATCAGAATTAAAGGTAGACGTGCGCGTAAAGAATACGCCGGTACCGGAAATCTTAGTATTAATCCTTGAAAAAACCGGTTTCACTTTCAAAAAAATAGACGATGACCTGATTGTTATTACAAGCAGCCAGCCGGTACTGAACCAAATTACAGTTAAAGGCAGGGTTACAGATGCCAATAACACACCGCTGCAGGGCATAACGGTAGCTGTGGAAAACAGCAACGTACAAACCGCTACAAACAGCAGGGGCGAGTTTGTGATCAATGCACCCGAAAATGGCGTCCTGATCTTTACTTCCGTGGGATACATTACAGAAAGGGTAGCCATAAACAACCAGCAGGAAATTACCGTTGTGCTTACAGCTACCACCAGGGGTTTGGATGAAGTGGTGGTAATAGGCTACGGACAGCGAAAGAAGAAAGACGTTACCGGAGCACTGTCTACCATTTCTTCCAAAGACATTGCCAAAAGCACGGCTATGACCCCCGAATTGGCCCTCCAGGGTAATGCTCCCGGGGTTTTTGTGGAATCGGGCGGCGGCGAGCCCAATGCCCGGCCTAAAGTACGTATAAGGGGCGTAAATACATTCGGCTATGCGGAACCCCTGTACGTGGTAGACGGTATTCCTATTTACGAAGGCGGCGCAGGAGCAACAGAAGGCGCCATAGGAGATATAAGATCCCCCATCAATATCTTTTCAAAAATAAACGCCGCCGATATTGAATCCATTTCGGTGTTAAAGGACGCCTCTGCCGCTGCTATTTACGGTGTACGCGCTTCTAATGGTGTAATTCTCATTACCACCAAAAAAGGCAAATCAGGCAAACCCAAAATAGAATTTTCAGCTTCTTATGTTATGCAAAATATAGCGAAAACTATTCCCCTCCTGAATACCCAGCAGTATATGGGATTGGTGAAGGAAGCATATAATAATAATCCCGATGCGGGAGTTTCGTTCGGACAAAAATTTGGCCCATTATATACGGAAGGCGATCCTGCCTATATTGGCAATGGAGCTACCTACGACTGGGTGGATGAATTAAAAAATAAAAACGCGCCCATCCAGGATTATAATGCACGTGTATCGGGTGGAACGGAAAGCTTCAATTATTACTTCTCCGCAGGATATCAAAAAACGGAAAGCCCGTTAAAAGCCAATAATATGGAGCGGTATTCGGTTGCATTAAATATTGACTCCCGCATCTCAAAATATATAGAGGCAGGCATGACGGTGAGGCTGATCCAGCAAAGAGGATTAACCAATACGCAGGCAGACCTGGGCACCATGATGTCTACCATACCCTTTCAACCCTTTTATGATGCCGCCGGGCCTTATGGTTTTGTGCCGGTAACAGCAGGCAGCTTTGAGCCAAACCCCGATTACGACCCTAATTTACTGAATCCCGGAGCGCCATACAATTTCGTTAGCGGGGATCCCCGGTTGTTGTGGGGTCAGCAAACAAGATATAACGTTTTTGCTTTTCAGCATTTGAACAGCACAAAGTATGAATTGTACGATATTATCGGGAATGCATTTGTGCAAATAGAACCACTTACGGGACTTAAAATAAAGGGCGCCCTTGGTGGTGAATATTATTTTAACCTGCGCAGATCATGGGGAAATTATGATGAATGGATGTTTTCACAAACACCGGGTAACCCCTACGCCGGCCAGGATGGCAATGCAAAAGGAAGATACGGCGAAAGACAGGGCCGCACCCATAATCTTAATAAGGAGCTGACTGTTAATTATAATCATACTTTTTTCAATGATCATAATATAGATGTGCTTTTAGGCGCCTCAGAACAATTTGGCAGATGGTATACTACAGACCTGAGCGGCAATGTTAACTACTCCGATCCCCAGTACAGAAGCATCGCCAACATTCCCCCTTACACCCAGGGATTCGCCAATATTATTCAGGAAGACGCGCTGATCGGTTATTACGGAAGGCTAAGCTATAAATATAAAGATAAATATTACGTAGATGGCACCATACGTAAAGACGGGTCATCGAGATTAGCGCCCGGGCATAAATGGGATCAGTTTGCATCTTTTGCCCTTGCATGGCGTATTAGCGCAGAAGGCTTTTTTCCTGTAACTACTTTTATCAATGATTTAAAAATCAGGGGTGGCTGGGGTAAATTAGGCAACTATCAGTCTGCAGCCTATTATGCTTTTCTTTCTACCATATCGCTCACACCGGACTATCCGGTTGGTTCCGGAAACGGAGATGGCTACGGCACCCAGCTACAGGGGGCGGCCTTACCTAATTTTGCCAATACTACCCTTACCTGGGAAAAATTAAAAACAACAAGTATCGGCTTAGACGCGATGCTTTTTAACAACCAGGTAAGCTTTACAGCAGAATACTACAATAAATCAACGTATGATATTATTCAGTCTGTATCGCTACCGCCCAATACAGGCATACAGGCTCCTGCCGACCTCAACATAGGTGAGGTAAGAAATACAGGTCTCGAATTCCAGTTGGGTTATAATACCAGCTTCGGACCTGTAGGATTTAATGCTTCGGCAAATTTAACTACTGTAAAAAACAGGGTAACCAAACTATATGGCGGTAATCCTCTGGGCGGTGAAACCAACAGAATTGAGGAAGGATACTCCATGTTCTATTTGTGGGGATATAAAACCGGAGGTGTTTTTCAAACACAGTCAGAAATTGATGCCTGGCGCCAGAACTATGCAGATGTGAACGTTGGACAGGATCCCGGTAATGCAACCGCAGGATATGTATACAAGCCCGGCGACGCCTATTTCCAGGATGTATATGGAAATCCCAAAGACCAAACCGAACGGTACAGCCAAACACCGGATGGACGGGTTAACGGTAATGACCGTACTTACCTGGGTAAAACCATTCCGGGCTATTATTATGGCTTTAACATAGGCGCCAGCTTTAAAGGATTGGACATTAGTATATTTTTCCAGGGTATTGGCGATGTTCAAAAATATAACAGCGTAAAGGCAGGCATGGAAGCTATGAGCGGACTTGCCAATCAGTGGGCTACTACACTGAACAGGTGGACCCCCGACAACCCTTCTGCTACCATGCCAAGGGCTGTATACGGCGATCCTGCACAGGCGCTGAGGTACTCCGACCGGTTTGTGGAAAATGCAGGATACCTGCGCTTAAAGAATATACAACTGGGTTATGCTTTGCCGGCAGCACTCTTAAACAGGGCAGGATTCATACAAAGCATCCGGCTATATGCCGCAGCCATCAACCTGTTTACCATTACAAATTATACAGGCCTTGATCCGGAAAATGATTTTATTCCGCCTACCCGGCAGGTACAGTTTGGTATTAATGCCAGTTTCTAATTCTAAAATCTTTACATAATGAAAGTCTTTATAAAAAAAATATCAGCGCTGGTAGTCATCTCAGCTATCGCGTCATTCTATTCGGGATGCAACCGGTCGCACCTCGATCTTTTACCACACGGACCTACTGAGGAGTCATACTTTACCGAAGAGAATGATTTCGCCAAAGGTGTGCTTGGCGTGTATGCCAAAATAAATGATGTATACTGGTACAGGGGTAACCCCTACATGTGCACGATGCCTATGTACCTGCTTCCGGGTGACGATATTACTACTAATGAAGCAAATGAAGAGTTTGAGATTTTCGGAAGCCTGCAACCCAGCACGGAAAGGGTAACCTATTTTTATACGGTATGGTACCAGCTTATTGCAAGGGCAAACACATTGCTGGAAAAGATAGAAGGAGAAAATGGTGTATACCAAACACCCAACCTTAAGAACTACAATAAAGGGGAGGCTTTGTTTTTACGCGGATACGCATTCTATAACCTGTGGAACTATTTTGGCACTGCCCCGTTAACTATTGAGCGAGTTAAAACCTCAGAACAGTTTACACCACCCGGCACAACCGGCACGCAATTACTTGACCAGGCAATACTGGATTTTACAGAAGCCGCTTCGCTATTACCACCCTCATGGGATGCCGCTAACAGGGGACGTGTTACAAAAAATTCAGCATTTGGCATGATGGGGAAATCGCTCGTATTCAGGGCCTCCGCTACAAATAATACATCTGATTATACCGCCGCTATTTCCGCATTGAACAGCATTTCCGGCGCAGGGCTTACCGCCGATTTCACCGACAACTTTGCCTGGGATACAGAGAATAACGGGGAATCTTTATTTGAATACCAGGCAACACAGGCTTTCGCCTTAGATAACGTATGGCTTGAAAATGATTTTGATAATGCCGTGGGCAATCTTTCCGTTTTTTACAGCTTTTACAGCGTAGGCAATGGCAATATATGGGACAAGTCGCCATTTTATGCCACCACAAAATTGGTAAACGCATTTGAACCGGACGACCCAAGAAGAGATCTGACTTTAAATGCCGCCACACACGAAGTAAAAAAATATGTAACCCGGGATAAACTGAACCAGGTTAGCGTGGGCTCGGTAAATAACCCAAGGATACTTCGTTATGCCGATGTGTTGCTGTTAAAAGCAGAAGCTACGCTTCAATCCGGGGGATCAGCAGCAGAAGCGATCGGGTACATTAATGAAGTAAGAACAAGAGCCCGGAGCATGGTTGCCGGTGGCACCATACCCGCCAATTATGCAACTGCAGAAACAGATAAGACAAAAATCATGAACTGGATAATGAATGAAAGGCTTATTGAGCTTGCAGGTGAGGGACAACGATGGTTCGATATCAGGAGGTGGCAGATGCAGGGTATTATTACACTGGATAATGCTTTCTTCAGCTCTAATACATCCACCATGTCTTTTCAGTTGCCAAAGCATTTATTGTTCCCTATACCCAGCAGCGAAATTGATGTAAATCCAAACGTTCCGCAAAATGCAGGTTATTAGTGTTAAGTAAAACAAATTATGTCTGTATATTATCGTGAAAAGTGAGAGGTGAAAGACGTGTTTCACTTCTTATGCCAGCCTGCCGGATGGCAGGTTTCGCGTTTGACACAGCACCGGCATTTCCTGCTGCATTTCATAAAATATGTACATCAACGGGGCTGTATTAAATCCTTTTTGACGCAGCCCTGTTTATTTTATTATTACACTAACATGAAAGCCTGCCTGCTCTACAGTATTTTGTTCCTTTTTTATTTGCCGGCGCCGGCCTGTTCAAAAAAAGCAGGCGCTCATGCTGCCAATTATTCTCCCTCCGCTCATATCAGGTCAAATCTTGTTAAGGTCAATCCCTTCACTTATCATTTTGAGGTAGATGCCAGTGACCATGAATTTGACCGCCTTACTTATACCTGGGATTTTGGAGAAGGTACAACCAGACAGGGTAACGCTAAGGAAACCTTTTCTTATGACGACGGGAAAACCTATATTATTAAAGTAACAGTAAGTGACGGGAAATCGGAGCCTGTTGAAGTAAGGGATACCATCAATACTCATGTAGTTACCATTACGGCAGTCAACACCACTACATTCCAGGTAATGGAAGGGTTTGGCGGATTTGGACTGCAAAGGGAAGGCTGGTCACCGGGACCTTTTACAAGCGCCGCATTTGTGAACACATTGATCAATGATTTAGGACTTACCATCCTGAGAATAAATATTCCTTCCAATTTTGAAGTTGAAAACGATAATGATAATCCTTTCGTTACCGACCTTACAAAATTTAATATCAACAACAATACTCCCGGTCATGATGATAAGCTGGCCGACCATATTCAGTATCTCAAAGACATGAAAGCTGCGGGGCTGCAGAAAGTAATTGCTTCTGTGTGGACACCGCCCATATGGATGAAATACAATAACAAAGTGGGCAATGGCACTACCAATCAAAATGCCGCCCCGCCTTATACAACTAATCCCAACGCCAATACCAACCAGTTAAAAACAGATATGTACGATGAGTTTGCCGAGTATTGCGTTGCGTATATTAAAACCATCAAACAGCTTACCGGCATTGATATCTATGCGTTGAGTATACAGAACGAACCCCGTTTTTCGCAATTCTACACTTCCTGTGTATACAACGGCGAAGCCATGCGCGATGTACTAAAGGTGGTGGGTAAGCGCTTTAACGATGAAAATATAGCTGCAAAGCTGTTTGTGCCTGAAGATGTGGGATGGTTTGATGGCATTAAAAGCTTAGTAGAACCCATACTGGCAGATGCGGGCTCGCGTAAATATGTGGATATGCTGGCGGTGCATGGTTACGCAACCGATGGCGTTAACCCCGGTTCGGCAGATGCCAAAACCTGGGAAGACATGTATAATTGGGGCGTACCATATAATCTTCCTTTATGGATGACTGAAACCTCCGGCTATGAAAACAACATGAACGGCGCCATTGCGCTCAGCAAAGCGATGTATGTCGCTTTACGCTATGGACATGTTTCGGCATGGCTGTTCTGGTCGCTCAGCACTACACAGTTAGATGCCTATTCGCTAATGAGCGCAGCGGGAGAAAAGAGTAAAAGATATTACGTTTCTAAAAATTTTTACAGCTATGTACGCCCGGGATCCCAACGTTTTAAAATCAGTTCGGATGATGAACGCCTGCTTCCGCTGGCATTTACTAATGCTAACGAACAATCTAACACAATCGTTATCATTAATGATGATACAACCGGCAAGCCAGTGCGTTTGGCCGGAACCGGGCTGGCAAACGAATATTCAATTTTTGTTACCAGCGCCGAAGATGATTGCAAAGCGACGGGAACCACGGATTCAAAAGATGTAGTATTGGTTCCTGCGAAAAGCGTTGTAACCCTGTACAAAAAATAGAACCGATGCCTGCAGACGGATCCTGCATGGAACTGCCGCCCGAAATAAAAGTTACTCGGTAGCCAAGTCTTTATAGCTGATCAATTGTATCTTTTTCTTTTTGATCAATGCTATGATCTCAGCATCTGTCCATATATCCACTACACCCTGGCGGTCGGTAGCTACATCTTCGTAACCAATATGATGTATGGCCCGCATTTCCGGTGTATCAAATGCGGGATGGTCTACAAATAGATACGTATTGCCGGGTTCCAGTGTTTGCAGCATAGCAATGAAAGCCTTCTTCTTTTCCGCTGCTGTTTTGCTCTGCCATTTATAGCTTACCCCTTTTACGGCTTTTTCCGAAGGATCAATATCAATCTTATATTCCTTTGCCAGCTTTTTAGTGAGCGCAGTTACATCTTCATTCATGTGCGTGCAACCCATATGTCCTGAAACATGACTGATGCGTGGTATCTTTTTTATAGCGAGCTCTATCTGCGCCCTGAACTCTTTCTCTACATCCTCAAGCGTCCACTTATGCTGTAACAAGGCCCTGTTGGGATAATTTTTATTGGGCCATATCATGGGATAAAAATATCCATCAGCATCTTTAAGACTTGGGCAATCTGATACCGGTCGCCATTTTACATTATCCCATTCACTGGTTAATGTAAGATGGATGCCCACATCCACGCCCGGATTTTCCTTCAGCAAGGCTACGGCTTCGGGGAACCAGGGAGAAGGAACCAGCACTTCAACAGAACGTACGATGCCTTCTTTGTATGTTTTGATAGCTGCTGCATTGCCACTGTGCGAAAATCCCATATCATCTCCACGTACTATTAACCGTGGAGGATGCTGCGCATGAAGCATCATGCTGCTGCATGCAAAAGCGATCATAAGCAGGCTGTATCTCATACAGGCGAAGTTTAGCTTAAAGCTACGTAAATTAGTTAAATCCTCCCTCTCAGCAGGCTTGAGTGTTTCGCCAACACAAATAGTGAAAGGAATTAAATTGGTTGGGTTGTCAGCGACTCAATACGCTGCCTTATTCCGGTAAATGTTTTCTTGATATTATCATGCTGTTCACGGAAGGATTCGGTACGTTGATTATTCCACGGCTGATCAACAGTATTGTGTTTGAGTCTTGAAGCGAGTTCCATTTTGTCAAGATGCATTTCATTGCGTAAGGCATCTATGTCTTCCCGAAGGTTTGTAAGCGATGCATTAATTGTTAGCAACGGATCTTTTTCCAGGTAAGAAACCAACTCCTGGAAATAATCTTTCAGAATCCTGATTTCATCTACCAGAAAATTTAATTCCGCAATCCACAAACGATATTGCAGATGAAGATTTAGTATTATAAACTGAGAGCGCATATGGCAATTGTCTTTTTTATGAACCTATAAGATACATATATTTTCATTACAATTTATTTTTGCGATAATGTCTTCACAGCCGGGCTATTATTGCACGAACGGGTGACCCTGTCGCATATTCAGCGCCGGGGTCTTCATAGCTGCCTGCAATGGTTACCGATGAAGACCATTGCGCGGCTTAAAATCCCTATTTTTACTGCCATCAATATCTTTTTAGAAAAAGTACAGGGCTTGCAAAGCAATAATATTTAAATACAACTGGTCATGATCAAAGTTTTCGTTCCGCTATTTTTTTTAACTGTTATAACATATACCGGGTTACCTGCGCAGGAACAGCTTCCTGCTGGCACGCATCCGCCGGCTATTGAATTCAAACACTTCCCCAACCGTATATATGCGCTGGTATGGCGCAACTGGAACCTCGTGGAACCTGCCCGTATTGCCCAAACCATAGGATGTGAAGCAAAAGACATTACTGCTATTGCCGCATCCATGGGCCTGCCCCCCGCGGAATCTGTGTCACCCGATTTTAAAAAGAGGATATACATTACCGTGATACGCAGGAACTGGCACCTGCTTCCCTACGATCAGTTACTCACCCTGCTGGATATGACGGCAGATGAACTGGAATTTGCGCTTAAGGAAGACGATTTTCTCTTCGTTAAATTAGGCAACCTTAAGCCAAATTGCGCAAAACTGGTATATACAAAGCCCGACAACAAAACGCTGGCACGGGCAAAGGAGATTAAACAACTGGTGCAAAAACATTTTAAAGCTTCCCTCGCCCGGCCAACCGTGCCCCGGTTTGCTTTTGTAAAGGACCTGCAATCAACAGATGGTTTGCCCAAAAAAGAAACTGCGCAGTATTCAAATGAAAACGGGTTGCGCTTCATCTATTCTTATTTCGGCATTTTCGGCGATCCTTTAATTGACACGCTTCATGATCCCTATCCCGATGGATTACTTTCCCGGTTGGCCGCCAAAGGTGTGAATGGCATATGGATGCACGTTGTACTCAATCAACTGGCGCCGGGTGGAAATGATTTTCCTGAATTTGGCGAAGGGCATCGTATACGTATTGCTAATTTGCGGCGTATTGCCCAAAGAGCAAAACGATATGGCATTTCGGTGTACCTGTACATGAATGAGCCCAGGGCTATGCCTTTATCTTTTTTCGAAAACAGGCCGGATATGATGGGTACACGGCAAGGTGCTTTTGCCGCCATGTGCACCAGCGACGAAAAAGTGCTCAACTGGATCAGCCATTCACTTGCGCATGTTTTTACACAGGTACCTGAGCTGGGTGGTGTATTTACCATCACCGCGTCTGAAAATTTCACCAATTGTGCATCGCATGGCAACCAGAAAGCCTGTCCGCGTTGCAGCCGGCGCAACTATGCGGATATTATTGCCGGGGTTAATGAAGCCATTGCCAACGGGGTGCATGCAGGCAATGCCGATGCAAAAGTTATTGCATGGGACTGGGGGTGGCACGGGCATGGCGATGCACCTGATGTTATTGCAAAATTGCCAAAGTCGGTATGGTTAATGTCTGTGAGTGAATGGGCAAAACCCATTGAACGGGGAGGCATCGCTTCACAGGTGGGCGAATATTCTATCTCCACAGTGGGCCCAGGCCCCCGTGCTGCAAGGCATTGGGCACTGGCAAAGCAGGCCGGTTTAAAAACGGTAGCCAAAGTGCAGTTCAACAATACCTGGGAACTATCTGCCGTGCCCTGGCTCCCGGTTTCTGATCTTATTGCCGAACATGCTTCCAATCTTGCCAAAATGGATACCGACGGGCTTATGCTGAGCTGGTCGCTGGGCGGCTATCCCTCACCCAACCTGGAGATAGCACAGGCTTTTGCTGAAGATCCTGCTGCTAAGCCCGAAACGGTGCTTAACGAACTGGCTGCTCAGCGTTACGGAACAACTGCCGCACCTTTTGCCCGGCAGGCCTGGACTGCATTCAGCAAAGCTTTCCGGGAATTTCCGTATAATGGCGGCGTGGTATACAATGCGCCACAGCAATACGGCCCCGCTAACTTATTGTTTGCTGAACCTACCGGGTACGCATCAACGATGGTAGGTTTTCCGTATGATGATCTTAAAGGTTGGCGGAGTATTTACCCGGCAGAAACATTTGCAGGGCAATTTGATAAAGTAGCCAGCGGCTGGAAAACAGGTCTTGAATTCTTTAAAAAAGTTATTGAAACTGCGGAACCCGGCAGACAGGCCATTGCAAAAGAAGACCTGGGTATAGCCAAAGCCGTCTGGCTGCATTTTGCATCGGTGGCCAACCAGGTACGGTTTGTTATGGCCAGGGATAGTATACAAAAGCATCATTTGGTGCCTGCCGGAAAGCAGGTCCAAATTAAAGCGATCAACAGCATTCTAAGCAATGAAATAACATTGGCCAAAGCGCTCTTTGAAATCACTCAATCCGATTCCCGCATCGGGTTTGAAGCTTCCAACCAGTATTACTATGTACCACAGGATTTAATAGAGAAAGTGATCAATTGTGAATTCATACGTTCGCAGTTGGGCTCCATGTAAATAACATTTTAGTATCAGAGCGTAGCTCGGAATCATAATTATAGACTTTGCAAAAGTTAACTGGTATTGGATTGTTCATTTCAAAATAATAACTATTAGCTTCGAAACCAATATAAGCTATCGAACTATTTTTTCTTTGTTACTTTTTGCGGAAAAAGTAACCAAAAGCCGCCGGAAAACGAATACCCCCCGTTTTCCGGATGGTTCCCTGATGTAGCTTTTGCGCTACTGTGGTTTCAACTACAGGAAGGCTACTGCAGGGATCTGGCTCAACATCCGCTCAAATTCAGTTTTTACTTGCTATAGAAGAGAGTAATAAATAAATTAACGATAAAAGTGAGAGGCAAAGCTGATAAAACCAATTGTCCAACAGAAATAGCGCTGTATAAATACTTTCACGACTTAACGCCTAACGCTACAACATTTTATAACTCAGAAGAAAGCAAATAAAGCCCGCGTTTGCAGCTATGACGTTTCTTATCTTTACCCCATGTTAGAATTACCTGTTACCATACGGATTCCGCTTCCCGACGAAATGCCTCACCGGCCCGATATAGAAGAACTATTGCTGAAAAGAAAAAAAGCGGAAATAACAGAAGGGTACAAAATAACACCCAATACTATTCGCCAGCTTTCTTATACTTTCCAGGCGGAGATCAATATTAACAACTCAAACTTATGGAATTTGATGCTGGCGCTGTTACACCTGCTGCCGGAAGAAATATGCTGTGAATACAGTTTAAATGAAGATGAAACAGTAACCACAGAATACTTTCCGCAGGCCTCGGTTCTGCAAAAGATCTCGCCTTACAGGCAGGAACTGACGCAGGATTGCTCCTTGCAACTGAGCCTGTATGCCCATACCATGAATGAACTTACAGAGCTTATTGTTACACCGGCAAAATACATCCGCTTTTCCGGAAGCAACAAAGAAAGTTTTTTACAATGCATGCGTAGTTTTAATCTTACAGAAATACCCGGCATTGCTTTTATAGATGAGTATCCCAAAATAGTGGAACCCTTACGGAAATTTATTTCAACCGCCAGGCGGCCGGAAGATGTGATATGGTCGCTTAACCGTGCCTTTGGTATAGAGGGATGATATTTAGATACGTTGTACTCCGGTTTTGTTGTCAGTATTTTTCCGGACCTAGTCCGGTAAGAACATAGCAGGTACGAAGTCGGAGACTTCATACAGCGTAATTTTCAGGACATGGTCAGGTAATAACATTGGGTTGTATTCCGTCGGCAGGAACAAAAGCTAAAACAATGAATCAGAAGTTTAAGAATGTTTCCCGTCTGCCCGTATTTCTGCCAGGCATGTTGGCGGCAGTTTTTAGTCCACAAACGTTTCCTGAATTACGTTTTTTACTTTTTCAATCTCTTTGTCGGCCAAAGTTTCAAAGCGTTTAACTATGCGTATCCTGTAATTACAAAAAAGTCAAACTTCCAAATTGTCTGGTTATTTTTATTGGTAGAGGAATCTGTAAAATTGTGCCATTTTTGCGGCTATGGCGCTCATGTTATGAGCGTTTTTGTCTATCCAGGATCCTGATAATACGATTATATATAATTTCCGATATCGTCCATGCATTTCCGCCACTGGTATTTACAAACTGGATTACCACGGTATCAATATCCTTGTGATAACGGGCGATACTCCCGTATCCTGGTAACAAGCCCGTATGCTCATACTTATAAACAGAGGAATATATAGCCTGCTCCTCTTTATTTAACAAAGAGCCATCATTCAATGCCCTCAGGAATATACCCATGTCCTGTGCTGTAGCTACCATCGAACCGCCCGGAGCCACAAAATCAAGCATCTTTACATCCTTATCATAATGGGAGTCATATCCGTTGGCAACATCTCCGGAGTTCACCTCACTCAGTGATCCAAAAGTGTGGGTTAACCCAAGGGGAGTCAAAATTTCTTTTTTGATATATTGCTGATGGTTGTAGCCTAATGTGCTATCAAGAATTTTACCAATCAATAGATAATTCGTATTGGAATACTCATAGTGGCTGTCAGGCATAAATTTTGACGGTTCATCAAATACCAGTTCCAGAACTTTGCTGACATCAGTTGGCGGCTTATCCCATGGGAATTCAGCGGCTTTAATCCAATCAGGAATGCCGCTACGATGCTGCAGCAACATTCTCAAAGTAATCTTATCTGCATTTTCTATTCTTCCGGCAAGCTCCGGTAAAAGCTTAGCCAATGTGTCATCAAGCAGCAATCTTTGACTATTGATTAATTTAGAAGTGGCTGCAGCGATATACAATTTGCTGATGCTGCCAATCTTGAATAATGCTTGTGGGTCGGCCGGCACTTTATTTTCTCTATCTTTCCAACCAGCAACGTAAAATGCCGGTGGCTTACCAGATTGATCTACATACACAATAATACCATCCAGATTATAATCCAAAGCATCGTTTACCTGCTTTTGAATTGTATCCGGTAATGGCGCCAACCACGCCCTTACCATAACCCAGGGAATGAATACCACGGCACAGATTATTGCAACGATTGGTATAACTATTCTTCTTAGTATTTGCTTTGTTTCTCTCATATTCTGTTCAGCGCGGAGGTCTCATGGCTGCCCACAATGGCTCCCGATGAAGACCCCAGCGCGACTTTTTATACCAGCACAGATTGAAAGCGCGATCAAACCTATTCACCTATTCTTTATTTCAATTTCATGCTTACCGGATCCCACTGAACGATCTTTTTTGAAAAGTAGCTGTCGTTGCATGCAAGACAAGGCGCCGCGGCCCGGAATCCAAATACAGGGTCTTCTATTACGGTTCCGTTGGTGCGTATGGCTTCAAAGAAATTGGCAAAATGGGCCACATGCGCATCATGCCCTTCGGGTACTTTATACTTTATATTGGGTTTTTCCGGCTGTTCTTTGTCTTGTTTTGAATACTTATCATTGTATGCTCGTAGCAACGCCTCCTGCATTTGTTTGGGATAGGTTGTCAGTGCATCCCATCCTCCGATTCCCGGGGCTTTGGGCAACAGGTCATGCGTTATGGTTAATGCATCACCCAATTCCATTGCACCTTCATCGCCAATCAATCTTATCAGGGAACGATCACCCATCCCGCTTGAAAAATTAACACGCAGGGTGAGTTGAAATGCAGGATGTTCTTTTGTTTCAGCATAATCCATAATAGCGGTCATTACATCCGGCACGTCTCTTCCATCTTTCCAGTAACTCGTTTCACCCGAAGCAAAAATTCTTTCCGGGCCTTTTGATCCTGTTATCATATGTATACCCGTTAACAGGTGCACAAACAGGTCGCCGGCAACGCCTGTTCCAAACGCCTTATAATTTCTCCACCAGAAGAATTGCTTTGCATCATAAGGTTGTTTGGGCATTCCCGCAATATAACGGTCCCAGTCTACTGTTTCTGGTGAACCATCGGTTGGCATCGTGTACTGCCATGCACCTATTGCACTGTGCCGGTCGTAAGAAGCTTCTATACAATTCAGTTTTCCTATCTCACCTGCTTCATACAATGCTTTGGCTTTTTGATATAGCAGTCCGCTGATGCGCTGGCTGCCCACCTGCATCACTTTTTTTGTTTGTTGTTGCATGGCTATAACCCGTGCGCCTTCACTGATTTGCTGCACCATGGGTTTCTCGCAATATACATGCTTGCCTTTTTTCATGGCGTCAATGGCAATCCGGGAGTGCCAGTGATCGGCCGTGCCTATAATAACGGCGTCAATATCTTTTCTTTCCAGCAACTCACGGTAATCCTTAGTGGTAAAAATATGGTTACCGTATTTTTCTTTCACCCTGGTTAAGCGGCCCGTATACAAATCGCAGGCAGCCGCCAGCTCTATGCCCGGTATTTTTAAAGCCGTATCCGTATCGTTATGCCCCATTATACCCATGCCAATGCTGGCTATACGTAAACGATCATTAGCGCTGATTTTCTTTTCATCGTGCAATACATATTCGCGAAAAGCAGTGTCGCCGGCAAATGCATGGAGCGTTCCGGCAGTGAGCGCTAAGCCTGTGCCACCGAGCTGCTGTATGAACTTTCTTCGTGAAGCGGATAACATAGCAGGAATTTTGAGATAATGAAGGTAAGTAAGGAATGACAGTTTACAAATCACCATTTTTCCATGTTTCGCGGACCGATGCAAAGCTATTTTTAAACTGTTCGGCGCAACGGATCTCAAATCTTAAATCTCAGATTTCAAATCGGTTAGCTGAATACCCGTTTTGGTGAACGCTATCTTTCGCTGCTTGTATAAACTGCCGGTGGTCATTTTAAACGTTTTTTTACTCATGCCGAAGAAGCTGTAAATATCATCAGGGGTTGATTTATCGTTGTACGGCAGGTAACCGCTGTTTTCCGAGAGTAAGCGCAGTATTTTTTCTCCTTCGTCAGTTACTCTTTCATACCCCGGCCTGCCGGGCATCACATCAATTTTATTGTCTTCGGTTATTTTCTTTATAAACCCTTTTAATGTATCGCCGGGTTCCAGTTCCGTAAACACCTCGTTATAATGAAGCACCCCCGTATGTTTGTTATTGATGATCACAAAATAACCGATATCCGTACGCCGGTAAACCAACAGGTTTACCTGCTCCATCTCCCTTACCGTGAGCGTTTCATTGCTCAGGAAAGCGTCAAATTTTTCCGTAGCCGCCACCCGTCCCGTTTGCTCATCAAGATATATTTTCACTAAGTATTTTTCTCCCACATGCATGCGCAGACGCTGTTTTGATTTGGGAACGAAAATGTCCTTCTGCAATCCCCAGTCCATGAAAGCGCCCTGCGGCGTAATGGAAACTACCGGCAGCATTACAATATCCCCTACTGTTCCTGCAGGCTGCTGCGTGGTGGCGATAACACGGCTTTCCGAATCATGATAAATAAATACGTTCAGCATATCGCCCGCTTTTGTACCCTCGGGCACATATCTTTTGGGTAGCAAAATGCCTTCTTTCCCGTCATCAAGATACACTCCTATGGCAACAGCACGGGCCACTTTCAGTAAATTGTATTCCCCCGGTTTGATCATAAATAATTAAAGGTATAGCATTCACTATGTTTCTGAGGCAGAAGTTTTATATTCAAGCGCCTTAATTTGTTTTATATATGCCCGGGGCAATAAAAGTGATTTCAGCAGCCATTCCACTTTTAAGGTTCTGCATATTTTATACAGCACAAGGGCAGGCGATAAAAAGGATACCCCGTTCAACTGTAACAATGCTTTCACCCGTGGCGGAACAAGCCGCTTTTGCACTTCCAGTAAAACCAGGTAACGGGCTTTGCCCAAACTGCGTTTATATTGCTTATACAAATCAACCGTATAATGGCTCCTGTGCAAATCATCTTCGAGGTGCCTGCTGTGCATTAGCTTCCATTCCTCATAACCAGCAGGCAGGCCGGGTATTTTCATCCTGTGGCCCACCGCGCAAAAAACCGCTGTTACTTCCTCCTTTTCCTGCCGTGTTAACTTTCTTTCCAGCATTTCAAAAGCGGCAATAGAATAATAGATAAGCATAAAAAGCACGTCGCGGTAAGCATAATCCGGTATATGCATTCCGCGTGAAGATTCCACGGCAGAATGAATTTTTGACATCTTATCAATCGCGGCATATGCTTTCTCCTTTTCTGCAAAAATGATCTGCCTGGCATATCCTACGGTAGAAAATAACCGCCCTATCGGATCGGCGGGAAGCTTTCCGGTAAAATACAGCCAGTCTACCGCTTTGTTCAATGCAAACTCAGCAGCGGCTCCTGCAAAAATAAACAGCACCGTATCTGCACTGCCCCATATTTTTCTTACAATAGCATGCTGTTCCGTAAAATATTCCATAAAATCAAAAGCACTTTGAAATACAAAGTAAGATAATTATTTCCATTCCGCGCTATCTTTTTCCACGTGGTTAACCTATATATTCAAGGCTTCGCACTGCTGTTGTAGAATAAGTGGTAAATTTTTATCGTTTTGAAGGCGCCAGCGATCCGGCAGATAACTCCATATTATACGCCATCATTTATGAAGCTTTACGTGCGGATGCAGCAGTGCCGAGGCTGGCCTTTAGCTGCGACATGAGATCACGGCTCCGGGAGTGCGCCACGCGCAATGCAGGCGCAGCCACCTTTTTGCCTTTAGCTTTCGCTTTAATCAGCTTCATTAATTTTTCGGAATAGGTGTCTTTATATTTTTTTATATCAAAGTCTGTGGTTAATTGCTGAATAAGCTGAACGGCCATCTTCAGCTCTGCCGGTTTGCTTTGTGTGGATGGCACTTTAATCTCATCGGTATCCCTGATCTCCTGTGCAAAGCGAATTTTATTTACTAATAAAATATCGCCTGCCGGCTTAACCAGCACCAAACTTTCCCTGTTTCGCAATACAAAAGTACCGAGCCCGGCTTTTCCTGTTTTTTTTAATGCATCACGCAGCAGGGCATACGCTCTTACACCTGCTTTTTCGGGTTGCAGGTAATAGGGCATTTCGTAATAGATCCCTTCTATGTCTTTTTCATTAACAAAAGCATCGATGGATATGGTTTTTGTTTTTTCGGGACTGGCCTTTTCAAAATCTTCAGGGTCCAATATTACATAGCGGTCATTCATTTTATAACCCCTGATAATATTTTCCCAGGTCACTTCCCTGCCGGTATTGGCATTTACCCTTTTGAACTTTATGTTTGCATGATCTTTTTTATCGAGCATATCTAAGTCGAGCTCGCTCTGCTGAACCGCACTGTATAATTTAACAGGAATATTTACGAGACCAAATCCTATAGCCCCGGTCCAGATCGCTTTCATACGTTTTTTCCATATGTATATGAAATACTATGCCATTAAAAATACCGGTGGTATTTACAATACAAATAAAGCATAACTCCTGTAAGAAGATACTCATGAAGCAAAGCGGAGTAAATTATGCTACATTCTTTTGTAGAAAATATTACCCATAGCAGGGGGTTCTGATACGATAGGGTTTCGATTGCAGCAGACAGTCTTTTCAACTTTCATTATTCATGTTGCCTGGGGAGTATGGCAACATTATTGAAATAGATATCACCGGCAGCATGCCTGATTAAAACAATTGTATATGAATACTTATCAAAATTGTATTGAAGCCTGTATGGAATGTATTGCAGCCTGTAATCATTGCGTTTCTTCCTGCCTGAGGGAAAAGAATGTGGGAGACATGGCAGCCTGTATCAGCACCGACCTTGAATGTGCGGCTATATGTGCAGCAGCAGTATCACTGATGAGCATGGAAAGCAAGTTTGTTCATGAAACCTGCAAACTGTGCGCCGGTATCTGTAATGCCTGCGCCGAAGAATGTGAAAAGCATACTATGGATCATTGCAGAAAATGTGCAGCGGTATGCCGCTATTGTGCAGAAGAGTGCAGAGGTATAGCCGAAGCCTGATACTGTTGAAAGATATACTAAATAAAAACAGGTCATCCCGTTCCTGTTGAAATGACCTGTTTGAACAACCATTAAAGCAGTTTGCCTACAGGTTCTTTAACATGATATTGCGGTAATGCACCTGCATGGGCGGGCCCACATGAACCTGTATACCCAGCAACCCTTCCATCTTCCTGTTAGTGGTATCTTCATCGGTTACATCGCTCATTAAAATACCATTAATATAATGTTGCAGGTGATTGCCTTTAATAATTAAATGACAGGTATTCCAGTCGTTGCTTTTGATCAATGCTTTTAATGAATCGGAACTGCCTAAAGAACCGTCAATAATGGCTGCCGTCCACGCATTTTTTTGCGATTCGCCGGGCTTATTGGGTATGGTTACCTTTTGTCCGCGATAGGCCAGCGTGGTGCGGCCGCGCTCTTCATAATTTTGCCCGGTGTAATTATTTTTCCCGTCAATATCGGCCTGGTACCCTTTTAATGCATAAGGCACGCCGTCAAACAGCACACTTCTGTAATTAATACCGCTGTTGCCAGCTTCCGTGATCTTAAATTCCAGCTTTAATTCAAAATCTTTTGGCTCACCGCCTTTGTATATAATAAATGTATTGCTTTTTAAAAGCTTCTCCGGTGTTACTTCTCCCACCAGACTGCCCTCTTCCGCTCTCCAGTAAGCCGTATCTCCTTCCCATCCGTTAAGCGTTTTACCATCAAATATCTGCTCAAACCCATCATTATCTGCAACAGCAACCGTGTCAGCATCTTTTTGCAGATCATCAGAAGTTGTGGCTGAATTGCAACTGCTCATCAAAAGACCTGCAATCATTATTCCAAGACAATAGTTCGTTTTTCTTGTCATTTTATTTTTTTTTAAGATAATTTTCAAAACCGGAACAAGCTATGAAAAAAAAAGAGACAGCGCAAAACAATTGCGCATATACTTTTTCAATTGCACATTCCTTCCCATATAACGCCTATTGACCGTATAAACTGCACAGGACGGCACAGGACAGAATCCGGCAAGAACAACGCTCTCTTATAAATGGTTCTATGCTGTTTTACAGGTGTTGGCCTTACCGAAAACTCACATGCAGCACGACTTAACAAGGCGAAATGATGCATTTAACTGCAGTGAAAAACATACCGTTTCTTTTTATCCGGCTTTTACAGTAAAAAGGGAGAGGAGAAAGTTATATTTAACCCATCCGTCCCAATTTTTTCTCAGCATATTTTCATACATTGGAACCTTAAAATGCGCGAAGCTAAAGACCTGTACGACGTATCCCGGCCCTGCATTTTAAGAAACCATTATATCATTTAACGATTGTTTTAAAAGTATAACGATTTGGCAAGGCATACCTGGACCGATAAAATTTCCACACACACACCATTAGGCGGTATTGAAACGGCTGTTGCCGATAACGGCGCTCAGCGGGGCGCCCGTATTGCATGGATCAACACCGGAACCGGGCTGCGCTGTAAAGTAGTGATTGACCGGGCTATGGATATTGCAGATGCATTCTATAACCAGCATAGCCTGGCATGGCTGAGTCATTCGGGTATTAGCGCTCCCCAACCGTTCTCAAACAGAGGAGCAGACTGGCTTACCACATTTGGTGGCGGATTGGTTACTACCTGCGGGTTAACCCATGTGGGCGGACCTGAAACGGATGAATATGGCGAACGCGGATTACATGGAGCCATCAGTAACATCCCGGCGGTAATAGAATCTGTTATACAACCTGACCCCGTTGCGGGCACAATGGAAATGAGTATAACCGGTATAATGAAACAAAGCCAGGCATTGGGTACCCGGCTTGAGCTCAGGCGAACAATTTCCGGAAGAATAGGAGAAGCATTTATTCATATTCATGATGAAGTAAGCAACAGAGGTAACACCGCCGCACCGCACATGCTGCTGTATCATTGCAACCTGGGTTGGCCGCTGGCAGATGAAGGGGCAAGACTGATATGGAACGGACCATGGCAGGCCCGCGACGCCGCCCCAAAAATATTTACAGCCCAAAATGATTTCCGCAAATGTTCCGCTCCTTTGGAAGAACACAATGGCGGTGGTGAAGAAGCAGCTTTTATTGATATTGCGGCAGACCATAATGACGAATGTGCATGCGGAATATACAATGAGCAGATAGGCATTGCCGTTAGCATCCGTTTTTCCAAAAAACAATTGCCGTGGTTAACCAACTGGCAGCATTGGGGAAAAGGCGAATACGTTACGGGACTTGAGCCCGGAACGCATCCTCCCATCGGACAGGCACAGGCAAGAGCGCAGGGCACCCTTATTGAGCTTGCACCGGGCGAAACGCGTACCTATGATCTGCGCTTTGAAGTGCTGCACCAGGAAGCGCGCATTACCAATTTCTTAAACACATATAACAATAGCTGATTAAACACAATTTCAATTTCACACAATGGAAAAATCAAGTGTAGCACAAAAAGCTTTAGACCAGGGAAAAGGCATCCTGCGTTTGGCGCCAACCTGGGTACCCAGGTCGTTTTGCGTGCCGGGAAGAAGAATTAAATTACATCCTGATGATTATTATGTTTTGGGCGGACAACGGGGAGGAATAGACGAACGCTGGTTCTCTTCTACCACACCAGCAAAGAACGGGCCGCTCACGGGCGAAAACGAAGGACTGAGTCCTGTTGTATTTAACGACGGATCAAAAACCGTACAAATACTACTGAGAGACGCCGTGAGTGAGCTTAAGGATGAACTGATCGGCGAAAGGATATGGAAGGAACACGAATCCTGGCCAATGTACTCCAAGTTCTTCGACAATATGGGGCCGCTCCCCCATCACGTGCATCACAATGATGAAAAAGCCGCGCTGATCGGGCAAAAAGGCAAACCCGAAGCGTATTATTTTCCGCCACAGCTCAATAACCATGGCGGCGATTATCCCTATACCTTTATCGGCATTGCACCGGGCACCACAAAAGACCAGATCCGCGAATGCCTCGTAAACTTTACGAAAGGCGATAATAAAATAACAAATTACTCGCAGGCATACCGGCTTGAGCCCGGTACCGGGTGGGATGTGCCGCCGGGACTGCTGCATGCTCCGGGTAGTATGTGTACCTACGAACCGCAGAAAGCTTCCGATGTATTTGCTATGTACCAGTCATTAGTAAATGAAGCTATTATTCCGGAAGAACTGTTATGGAACGGAACACCTAAAGAAAGCATTGGCGATTTTGATGCGTTGATAGACGTATTAGACTGGGAACTGAACGTTGACCCCAATACCATGGCCAACCGTTTTATGGCGCCGAAACCCGTGAAGCCTATTGAGCAAATGAAAGCAGCGGGTTATGTAGAGAATTGGATATGCTATAAATCGGATGCCTTCAGCGCCAAAGAGCTTACCGTTATGCCCGGCGCAACCGTAACGATCAAAGACAGTGGCGCCTATGGCATTATCGTAATGCAGGGCCATGGCAGGTTTGGCGTTTGGGATATTGAAACACCCGCGTTGATCCGCTACGGGCAATTAACCAACGACGAATTTTTTGTAAGTGAAAAAGCGGCAAAAGAAGGTGTTACTATTGTAAATCCTTCCGCAAACGATCCTATTGTAATATTAAAACATTTCGGTCCCGGCAACCCCGACCTGGTGTTGGGATAATGAATCAGAAATCATAAGAAATAAGAAACAAATCACAAATAGCAAATCTGCCCGCGGCGGCAGATAACAAACAAACAATAAACTACAAACCATAAATAACAATGATATGGAAAAGAACAACTATCCCAAACTACACAACGCCACATGGCCGGGTGTTGTTGGCAAAGGTCCTGATTCAGAACCACCATTGCTGATCGATACCATGCTCGAATATACCGCTGCCGCTGAAGTAAATGGTATAAAGTTCGACGGAGTGGATGTAGGATTATTTGATCCCTCTATAGACCTGGACGATGCCGATGGTCCAAAAAAACTGGCGGATAAAGTAAGCAGGCATAACCTGAGTATTGGCAGCCTGGTGGCGCCTATATGGGGTGGACCTGTTTTAGGCAGTGCCGATGATCGTAAATTTTTTGTGGAGCAGGTGCGCAAAAGCTGTGTATTTGCACAAAAACTAAATGATATAGGCATTCGCCGGTACGGGGTCATTCGCATTGACTCTGCCAGCAGCCCCGATCAATGGTATAAAGATCCTGTGAACAGCACAAAATTGATTGCAGAAACATTTCGTACAGCCTGTGATGTAGCCGCAGACTATGGTGAGAAACTTGCCGCAGAAGGTGAAATTTGCTGGGCGGGTATGCATAGCTGGAAGGCAATGATTGATACGCTGGAAGCAGTGGATCGCCCCAATATTGGTTTCCAGGCCGACATGTCGCATACCTTTTTATACCTTTTAGGTTATAATGCACCTGAAGACAGGATACTGCCTGCTGATTTTCAATGGAGCGATCGTGCTACACTGGAAGAAGGGTTGAAAAAATTAACAGCAGCGCTTCGTCCGTGGACGATTGATTTCCATGTGGCGCAGAATGACGGCACCGTGCATGGCACAGGCTCGCACGACAAAACCGGCCGGCATTGCCTCGCAACGGATCCTAACGGGAAATTAGATATCGCCCATGATGCCGGCTACTGGCTGCGCGATGAAAAGGGTAATCTAACAAAAGCGTTCGATCATATTTGCTGGGATGGTTGTATGTTTCCCAATGAAGTAATGCACAAGCAGCAAACATGGAATGATATTCTGGCCGCCATGATTAAAGTGAGAGACCAGCATGGATGGAGAGGGGAGTAAGAGAGCAAGAGAGTAAGAGGAATAGCGCCTGTCTTTTACAGTCTTACCATCTTACGGTCTTACGGTCTTACAACTTTCCGGTCTTACAAAAATGACAAGAGATTTATATTTCAGATCAACATTTAATCAGTAAAAAATGAGTAATAAAAAGGAACTACGTATAGGGTTGATCGGCACAGGATTCATGGGCCGCACCCACTCTAACGGTTACAACCGTGTTGATAATTTTTTTCCCGAACTGCAATACAGCCCGGTGCTTAAAGCGGTTTGCTCCAGGAATAAAGAAAAAGTGCAGGCCTTCGCCGATCAGTGGGGCTACGAATCTATTGAAACAGACTGGAAAGCACTGATAGCCCGGAACGATATTGACGCGGTGGATATTTGCACACCCAACGATATGCACGCCGAAATTGCGATTGCAGCAGCAAAAGCAGGTAAAATGATCCTTTGCGAAAAACCACTTGCCCGAACCTTAGCCGAGTCGAAAGGAATGGTGGATGCCGTGGAAAAAACGGGTGTAAAAAATACCGTGTGGTATAACTACCGCCGCCTGCCCGCAGTTAGCCTGGCAAAGCAGATCATAGATTCCGGCAAACTGGGAAAGATCTTTCATTACCGGGCTAATTTTTTGCAGGACTGGACGATCAGTGCCGACGTTCCCCAGGGCGGAACAGCCGCCTGGCGTTTAGACGTGGATGCAGCAGGATCGGGCGTTACCGGCGATTTGCTGGCACATTGTATTGACACGGCCATGTGGCTCAACGGCGGCATTAAAGATGTATCGGCCGTTACCGAAACTTTTATTAAAGAGCGCATGCACCAGGTAACGGGTAAAGTGCAAAAAGTAGGTATTGATGATGCCTGTATCTTCCATTGTCATTTTGCCAACGGGTCATTAGGCTTGTTTGAATCTACCCGCTATGCCCGTGGACATAAAGCCCTGTATACTTTTGAGATCAACGGCGAGCATGCTTCCATTCGCTGGGACCTGCACGACCTGAACCGTTTGGAATATTTTGATCACAGGGATGAATCCATCGTTCGCGGATGGCGCTCCATTCATGTTACAGATGGCGACCAGCCCTATATGGATAAATGGTGGGTACCCGGGTTAGGCATTGGCTACGAGCACAGCTTTATTCACCAGGTAGCCGACTTCCTCAAATCACTCGAAACCGGCGAAGACTGTCATCCTACATTTAAAGACGCGTATGAAACCCAAAAAGTATGCGAAGCAGTGATTGATTCGGCCAATTCAAAAAGCTGGAAAGATACCGGGGTGGAGTGGAAGGAGAAATAAGTGGGTGAAGTAGTATGTGGGAAGTGGTATGTGGTAAGTAGTATGTGAATACAGAATTTGTTAAGCTGCTGGATTTTTTCAGCAGCTTTTTTTAAGTTTGAAAACATGAAGTATTATTTAACTACAAACAATCTCCGCAAATGGTATTTCTCTGTAGTGGACATTGTAGCTGCCTTTACTGATTCCATTAACCCTATTGATTATCTGAAAAAACTAAGAAAAAGAGATTCAGAGCTGGGGAGCTACATAGGGACAAATTGTTCCCAGGTAGAAATGCTCATCAAAGGTAAAAAACGAAAAAAACTGGCAGGCAATGCCTCCTCCCCTTCTGGTGAAGACACCAGACGGGCGAAAGGAATGCAATACAAACTATCTTCCTGATTTTTACTTCGCAATATCAATCTTCACCTTTTTGTTTTTTATTTTCTGATCTTTGATCAACCGCAGCGCCTCACCCATTTTTACTTTTCGTACTGCTGCAAAAGAAAAAAAATCTTTTACTTCAATCAATCCTATGTCTTCCTTTTTCAGGTTCGCTTTATTGCTCAGGAAACCAACAATATCAACTTTATTCACCTTGTCTTTTTTGCCGGCAGCGATAAACAGCGTTGACCATTTGGGTTTTTCGGGAAGTATATCGGTTTTCGGTAAACTTATTTTTTCCGTATCCCGTGCAACATAAGCCGGACGTTTCTCCTCAGGCGACAAAATAAGTATGGCAGTGCCGCTGGCGTCCATCCGTGCGGTTCTTCCGTTGCGGTGCGTAAAGATCTCTTCCGTTTGCGGAAGGTGAAAATGAATGATATACCGGATATTGGGAATATCCAGCCCCCGTGAAGCCAGGTCTGTTGTTACCAATATATTGGAAGTGCCGTTCCGGAATTTGCATAAAGCATTATCCCTTTCCTGCTGTTCCATTGCGCCATGATAAAACACGTTGGTAATGGTTTGCTGCGTTAAATATTCACTCGTGCGTTCCACCGCTTCGCGGTGATTACAGAACACAACGGTGGAGCGGTTGCCCAAATAACAGATCAGCTTAAAAAGCGTTTCCAGCTTATCCTTTTTATCGCTCTGCACTATTTTGATTGCCAGCCCTTCAGGCACTTCATCTGCGCCCGACAGGAAATTCAGCTTTACAGGATCTTCCAATCCAATAAATGCCGGAATTTCAACCGCTTCGGTAGCAGAAGTGAGGATCCGATTTTTTAAAGCCGGCAGGGAACGGATGATGAAAGCCACTTCTTCATGGAAGCCCGATTCCAGCGATTTATCAAACTCATCCAGCACCAGGGTTTCAATGGTATCTGTAGTAATATTTCCCCTCCGTATATGGTCCGCCAGTCTTCCGGGCGTACCAATAAGCAGCGCAGGCGGCTGCTGCAAATTATTTTCCTCCGTTTCCCGCAGGTGACCTCCATAGCAGCAGGTAACCTTATACCAGGTGCCCAGCGACTTGAATACTTTTTCTATCTGCATAGCCAGCTCGCGCGACGGCACCACAATAAGCGCCTGTGTTTTTTTATTTTCCGGGTCAAGCAAATCCAGTATGGGTAACAAAAAAGCCAGTGTTTTTCCCGATCCCGTTGCCGAAAGCAATACCACATTGTTGTGCTGCTCATTGGCCGCAACAGAAGCGATCTGCATGTCGTTGAGGGCGTCAATGTTTAAGCGGGAAAGGATATCCGGTAAGGAATACGATTTATTTTGCATAGCTGCAAAAATACGAAACTGGCGCCGGCCATGGTATTAAAGATATATGGGATGGGTAAACCCGTAAAAAAACGTATATTGAATTTCACTAAAAAAGATATGTCATGGGAAAATTCGTAACAAAAACCGGTAGTAACGGGGAGTATTATTTTAACCTGGTGGCGGGCAACGGGCAGGTAATCCTTAGCAGCGAAGGATACACCACCACGGCTGCCAGGCAAAACGGCATTGACTCTGTAAAGAAAAATGCGGGTGACGATGCACGTTATGAGAAGCTGACCGCCAAGAACGGGAAGCCTTATTTCAACCTCAAAGCCAGCAACGGACAGGTAATTGGCAAAAGCCAGATGTATGAAAATGAGTCGGGCCGCGACAATGGCATTGCATCGGTAAAAAGCAATGCACCCGATGCGCCTGTTGTGGAAGAATAAAATATTGGTATTACCTATAGATTGCTAAAGGCGAAGCCACTGGCATCGCCTTTTTTTTTGCAGTTGAAAATTATAGATCTCAGTTTGTTGGTATGCGGTTATTAATATTTCTGCAGGGGCAGTTTATCATGTAACTCCCGGCTCATGCTGCGTTTTCAACCGGCTTAGTTGGGCAAGTCTTCAAATTATTATGTAGTTTAGCCTTTAACAATATAACCATCCAAATCCTTAGCCACATTACGCATGAAATCAATCATAACCATTTCCAGATACATTGTTGGCATTCTTTTTATTTTTTCGGGGCTGGTAAAAGCCAATGACCCTTTAGGACTGGCCTATAAAATGCAGGAGTTTTTTGAAGTGTGGGCGCAAGCAGGCTGGTTGCCGAACCTCATGCATGCCATGAACGATTACGCGCTGGCTTTTTCTGTTATTATGATCGCATTTGAGATAGTAGCCGGCGTGGCGGTGCTGGCAGGCTGGAAGATGCGTTTGTTTAGCTGGCTTTTACTGGTACTGATCATTTTCTTTACTTTTTTAACCGGCTATGCTTACCTGTCGGGAAAATTCAGAAGCTGCGGTTGCTTTGGCGACTGTATCCCCCTTACGCCAAAAGCATCTTTTGTAAAGGATATCGTGCTGCTGGTACTGATTCTGCTCATCTTTTCATGGCGTAATAAAATCAAGCCGGCACTGTCGTCATTCGGCAGCGTATGTATTATTCTACTGTCTGTAATTTTTAGTATATGGTTACAATGGTATGTATTAAAGCATTTGCCTGTAGCCGATTGCCTTCCTTTTAAAAAAGGCAATAATATTCCTGAAAAGATGAAAATACCGCCGGATGCGATACCTGATAGTACAGTGATCAGTTTCGTATATAAAAAAGACGGCGCAACGGTTGAGTTCACTTCCGATAACTTTCCTGATGATTTTGATGATTCCGTTTATCACTTTGTAAAACGATACGACAAGCTGATCCGTAAAGGAAACGCCGAGCCCGCTATTAAGGATTTTGTGCTTACTACCCTGTCGGGAAACGATACTACCCTGCAGGTACTGAGCGATGCAGGTTACAGCGCCTTTTTATTTATAAAGGATGATCCGGGTAAAGGCGAATGGGTAAAGCATTTTGAATCTTTATACCCGGTATTGCAGCAGCAAAAAATAAACCTGTTCGTGGTTACCAATAACGCGGATGAGATTAGTGCCTACTTTAATACCCTGCCGCATATAACCTTTTTAAAATGTGATGTAGTGCCCATCAAAACAGCGGCCCGCACCAACCCCACGTTGTACCTGCTGCAAAGCGGAACGATCAGGAATAAATGGAGCTATGCCGACTGGGATGACGCTAAGGAAACCATACAGGCTATCGCAAATTAAACAGCATGCATTGATACGATACCTTACTAATAAAATTGTTTATGCGTTGCTTGTTCTGGCAGGAGTGGTATGTATTGTGTTTTTTTTATTCCAGGGATTTGGCGATCCGGCGCGCCTCGTATTAGGACAAACCGGCGACAGCGCTACCATTCAAAACATACGTAAAGAGCTGTATTTAGATCAGCCCAAATGGAAGCAGTTTGTATATTATGTAAAAGATATTTCGCCCGTAAGCATCCACTCCGCACAGGAAATTGAACAAAAAGAACTAAAAGGACTATTTATTGGCAATGAAAAGATCAATTTTGCTATAAAGCTGCCCTACCTGCGCCATTCTTACCAAACCAAAAGAGATGTGCTGAACATACTGATGGAAGCCCTGCCCGGCACCATGCTGCTGGCGGTGGCCGCCATGCTGTTTGCCACTGTTGCCGGCATTGCGCTGGGGGTATTGGCTGCTGTTAAGCAAAACACGTGGATGGATACCTCAGCGGTTTTTACAAGCGTGCTGGGCATTTCGGCGCCTTCGTTTTTTACGGGCATTCTTATCGCTTATTTTTTTGCGATTGTATTGGGTGCCTATACAGGACTTAACCTTACCGGCAGCTACTTTGAATATGATGATTATACCGGCGAAAAATACCTTGTTCTAAAAAATCTCATCCTTCCCGCGCTTACTTTGGGTATCCGCCCCTTAGCCATCATTACCCAGCTTACCCGCAGCGCCATGCTGGATGTATTGAACCAGGATTATATACGCACCGCATACGCCAAAGGACTAAGCAAAAGAAAAGTAATATTCAAGCATGCCCTGCGCAATGCCATTAACCCTGTGCTTACGGCTATTACGGGCTGGTTTGCCGAATTGCTGGCCGGAGCTTTTTTTGTGGAATATATCTTTGGCTGGAAAGGAATCGGGAAAATAACGGTAGATGCTTTGGATAAGCTTGATTTTCCGGTGGTGATGGGCAGTGTGCTGGTAACTGCAACATTATTCGTTCTCATCAATATCTTTTCAGATGTATTGTATAGTATGGTTGACCCGAGAGTAAAGACAAGGTAAATGCTATAATTTAAATATCTCATTATAAAACAACGGCATATCCTCATCTTTTGAAAACCCGATAATAACTACCCTTATACTTTTGGCATCGTCATTATTATAAAAACGGATCTGGATGGGCTTGCTTCCTTCGGGCATTACTATGGGGTTCCAGTACAGGGCATCACGGCTGTCTTTTTCTATGCGCTTAACGGAAGCATCCTTATAATCCGGCTCATAAAAAGGCGCTACTTTATCATAGCCTGCCAGCACACTGTTATTGAGGGATGGCGGTTTTTGCGCATTCGCAGCCTGCGTATCGCCCCTGCGGGTATAAATGGCTACCGCGCCGCCACCACCACCGCCTATGCCTCCTACAAAACCACTTTTGATCACTTTTACCATAGCGATGTTACTTACCGACATGCCGCTTATGGTACCTGGATCAACCGGCATTTCGTCGAGATACAACTGTACCCGGCTACCCCTGATAATGGGAATATAATCGCCCCCCTGCATTTGTATCTGTAACCCTGCCACACGGCCCTGCAGCCACTGAAGTACGTTTTGGTACGACATGGCTTCCGGGTTTTCATTTACCAGATCAAATACATCTTCATTCATGCTTCTGAACATGCCGGAACTTAGTTGTTCATTTAACTTTTGCTTATTGCTTTTGCTCTGTGCTACTACCTTTACTTCTTCCAGCGTTTTAAATTTTTCATTCGCAGCTTCCTGGTTATTGCGGTTAATAATGGCTCTTGCTATATCTGCCGGCACCTTATCATTGGGCAGTCTTTTAACCAGTGTATAACCACCCTGGGGTAATGCGCCCCTGAAAGGAACAACTTTATTCAGCGACTCAAAAGTTACCGTAACATCCCGTGGGGCTATCTTTTTATCATTAACCTGGTAATATACTTTCAGCGGCTCTTCAAAAATCAGGTTTTTCAGTTCAAATACTCCTTTGGAATCGGTGGTTACCTGGTTGAGCTGTGTGGTAGAATCGGCAAAATAGAAAATGAGATTTACGGTTTCATTAGCTACAATTCCTCCTCCTCCGTAAACTGTTCCTTTATAGGAAATATAGGGCTCGGGAGTAAAACGGATCTCCGGAAATTTTCCTGCCGTTACCCCGGCCCAGTCAAAACGCTTCCACTTTTCCGACATCAGCAATGCATCCAGTGCCATCGGCTCTGCATCTGCATCAAAGTAGCGTGCGGGTGCATCTATTCTGCCGGTAAAGTCGGAGGTAAGCCATAAGCTGGTTAAAATATTTTCGCTGTCTAAATAATCATTAACACCACCATCGAGCACCAGCACCGAATATTTCAGATAGCTGGTATCAGCCATAATATCAAAGCCGTTTACACCCCGGGGTGTGCTGCTCAGGTAAAGGGGCGGAAAGGATGGCCGGCCAACATTAAGCTGCTGCGGCTGAACAAAACATAATCTTTCTGCCACTGCATTTTCCGACTCGTCAAATACGGTTAAACGTAAAACACCATTGATGAGTTTATCGGCAGGAATAGAGCTCGCTATTTCGGATGTTATTTTATTAATACTGGCTTTGTACACTAAAATGTTATTCATGGTGCCAATGATCTTATATCCTTTGGCATTTGCAGGCAGGTTTTTAAACTGCAGCGAATAAAATATAGCGTTAGTAGTACTGTTTACCTGCAGGTTTACACCTGATGGCTGCGCTTCAGGCAAAGCTATCGTTTGCTTTTTCCCTTTCTTATCCTGCACAATCACCTGGTATTTTTTTTCTTTTTCCGGTATAATACCAAATACAGCCACATTCCGGTCTAAAGCCGTAAAGCTGGTAATTTTTTCAGATGGCTTGGCCGCATCAATAACATACCCGCTCCAGTTCTCCGGCAATACGCCGGGCGATGAAAGCCGCACAGCAACCTTACTGCTTAGTCCTTCAATAAACGTACCGCCTTCGGGAAATATGGCAGCAGTCCATACGGCCAGGGAATCGGGCACAAGCTTTTGCGGCGAAGCGGTATTGTACAACCTGAATGAATGCATATACTGAAAAGCCTCATCAAAATTGAGCATCCACTGCGTGTAGCCCCTAACGTAATAGAGCCCTTCGGGTAAGGAGTCCGGAAGCGCAAAACTGCCCTGTCCTTCCCCTTCAAAAAGCGGGAGCTGCTTTCTGCTGATCAGTGTTTTTTTACTGTTGTACAGTTCCAGGGTAAGATTGGTGGAAATAAGCGACCGGTTATATCCTTCAAACACAAAAGCGTTAAACCACATGTTTTCTCCTGCCAGGTAGCGCTCTTTATTATACAACAGGTACACTTTTTCCTGTGGATATTTTTGTGAAAGTATTTCCAGCGCCTGTTCTGCTTTATTTTGGGCAAACAGGTAAGCGGCAGGAAGCAACAATAAAGAACAAAATAATAATTTTCGGGTTAGATTTTTATGAGAACACATACGTATTTTTTGTTAGAAGCGTAATAGCACTGTTTACTACTGCAATTTACCATAGCAAATGGTTAGCGCAGGTTAAATTAAAGATAATACAATGATAATAATGGCCAAAATGGTTTCGGGCTTTGCCTAAAACAGGGGAAAATCTGAAGAGAATACAGGAGGAATGTAAAGCACCAAAAGACAAATCACAAGAACCAAATAAAATTCAAATATTAAATTTCAAATCCGAAACGGGAAGTCGGAAATCCGAAGAAAATGCAACTCTATACCACAAACGATAAACCAAAAATCCGAAATCCAAAGGCTGCCGGCGATCAGTTTTGGGCTATGAGCAATACAACTGTAAACATGAAGCCGGAAAGCTGAAATTCGAAAAGAAGCACCAAGAACCAAAAAGCAAGAACCAAATAAAATTCAAATACTAAATCCGAAACGAAATGCAACCATAAACTACAAACTATAAATTATAAATAAAAGATAAAAGTGAGAGGTGAAAGAAGTAGTATGCATCCTGTCGCCAGTAGTCACCTGATAGCTGACAACCTTACACCTTACACCTCATACCTCATACCCCACACCTTACACCAACTTCTCATTAATGGCTTTACTAATGGCTTCGCCCTGGGAGCGCACATGGAGTTTATCGTAAATATGCTTGATATGGGTGCGCACCGTATCGAGACTGATAAATAAATCAGCCGCAATCAGCTTAAAGCTGTTCCCTTTTGACAATAACTGCAGGATCTCTTTTTCCCTGTTGGTAAGCTGGTAGTTTTTGGCGGGAATTTTTATATTTTCCTGCATACTGGAAATGATCATACGTGCAATAGACGGGCTCATAGGGGCCCCGCCTTCCAGCACTTCTCTTATGGCATGGATCAATTTATCGGAAACATATTTTTTTAGCAGGTAGCCATTAGCGCCGGCGTACATAGCATCAAACACATGGGTATTATCGTCAAAAACGGTAAGCATTATAATTTGTACAACAGCGTTAACTGTCCTTATTTTTTTTACGGCTTCAATACCATTAATGCCGGGCATATCAATATCCATTAATATCACATCGGGATGTTTATCCTTTATATCGTTGATCACATTTGAACAATCGGGGTAACTGGCTAAAACGACGTATTCGCCCGTAAGTGCAAGCAGGCTGCTTAAGCTTTCCCGAAGCGTGGTATTATCTTCATATATAACAATACTAACAGGCATAGGCATATAGTGGTACGGTTTTTTAAAATTCCCCGGGTATCATTTATACATACATTATGCAATAAATAATATCATGAAATTTCACTAAAATGAAATTGACTATACTGCAACTTACTCATCTTTATTATAGCAGCCCATACCCTAATCATGTGATAACCACTTCAATGGCAACGGTAGTGCCTGTACCTTTTATGGAATCAATTCTCAAAATGGCGTGCATGCCCGCGGCCCTGTTCTGCATATTTTTTATTCCGTTGCCCGGGTATTCGGCTTCAGCATCAAAACCGTTACCGTTATCTATAATAGTCATTTTCAACCTGTCATTTTCCTTTTGCAGAATAACATTTACTTCTGTGGCCCTGCTGTACTTAACCGCATTACTTACCGCCTCCTTAAAAATCAGGTAAATATCTTTCCGTTGTTCTAAGTTAAGCTGCGTTTTATTGAGCGATCCCTCTTCGTTGAAATAGTAATTAATGCCGGCAGATTCCAGTATTTCGGCTGCAAATTCTTTCATACGTAACATCACTTTGTCGAAGCTGTCGTTAACAGGGTTAATGGCCCAAACAATGTCGCTCATACGTTCCATGATACTGCCGGAGTTATCTTTTATTTTTTGCAGATAGGTTTTTATTTTATCTTTTTCAAGCCCGTCCTGCATGGCCACTTTGCTGAGAATATTAATACTGGTAAGGGTTGATCCAATTTCATCGTGCAGGTCGCGTGCAATTTTGCTGCGCAATTTGTCTTCCGCCAGGTATTTAGCAATACGCTCCGAACAAATAGCGGAAATTTTTTTCAGCACCCGCAAATGATACTTTTTATAAAACCGCCGCCGGGGATGCTCAGAATCTATAACGCCAAAAACTTTTCCATCTATCCACACAGGAACTGTTATTTCCGATAACCTTCTTTCATCATCAACAATATAACGGGGATCGGCTGCAGTATTATAAATGATCTCTGCTTTACCGGTTTGGGCTACTGATCCTACAATTCCCTTACCTACCGGTATTTCAATACGGTTAATAATTTCGCGGCGCCAGGGATTCTTAGGTCCGAATGCGGCTTTTTGCAGTAACAAATTTCGTGCTGTATCTACCTGGTATACCACGCAATCAATAAACCCTATTTTTTCAACACAGTTCTTGGCTGTATCCCAAAAAATGTCTTCCACCGTTTTTTGCCCGTATAAGGAGGTAGCAAAAGCACTGATTATTTTTTCCTCTTTTAGCCTTTTCTGTAATGAATGAATAATCCAATAAACTACGGCAACGGCTATAAGAAGGATCCATCCGTACCACCACCAGTTCCCGGCTTTTTCATCAACAGGGTGTGCACCGTTATCCGGAAACTGGGCTTTTGCATACAAAGCCAGGCACATGCAGGGAAGCGTTAATATGATGTTTCTGTTTTTCAAAAAACTAAAAATGAGGCGTTTCATAAATGTACAGCATGAAAAACAAAAAACCGGTATTAAAACACCGGGTGGCGTAATACGGCATTCACAAAATTTTACAGGGTAATACATTTATTTAAACAGACAAAGGATTTATTTTTGCGTATTGCTTAATAATTTCAAACATATTACAGCTCTCTTATTAGTAACAATATTTCTTCTTAAAGGAAGCGCTTCCCTGCTGCCGCTTTTTTCTTTTTCTGCCTTAAAGACGCATCCTGCCGAGCTTTTTACAGATACCGAAACTGATAGTTCAGGAAAGGAACGCCAGGAACGGGAGGGAGAGCAGTCATTCATAGCAGATCACAAAAACGCCTTTTCCACTGGAGCCAACATAGCTATTACCTCCTTAAAGAAAAAGAATAAAGGACAAGCAGATTACAGGCAAACCAATTTTTTCCCTGTTGCCACTCCCCCTCCCAACTTTTGATAGTTCATCACGCATAATCAATAAAGTTACCAGGCAACCTGCACAAGGGTTGTTCCTTCACAATTACATTGTCATCATTTAAATTCAATAATAATGTTTCATAACAATGCTATAATAAAGGCCGGTATGGTATTTTCCCTCCTTATAACTGCTGCAGCAGGCTATGGACAGGACATACCGGATCATTCCATCAAAAAAAACATAGAAGCAATTAATGATCCTTTGCATAAAATAACTCAGCTTGACCCAAAGCAGTTTGAATACAATGCCGGATCATTTAAACACCTGCGGCTCAAAGCAGGAAAACAATATGGCTTTATTGCTGAAGATATCCAGGCGGTTTTCCCCCACCTGGTAAACGAAAAACCGGTATCGTACAGGTATGGAAAAAATGTATACCGCAACGCCACTATTAAAACAATAGACGAAACGGGCCTGATACCGGTTTTAGTAGCTTCTATAAAGGAACAGCAGCACGAAATAGAAAAGCTTAAGTCTGAAATGCTGGAGTTAAAAAGGCAAATGGCCTTTAAAGAATAATGAAAGATGATGAAAGAAAACATGTGTGCAGCCAGGCGTAAAAGCCTGGCTTTTTATTTTTAATAGCATAAATAAGTATACATATTTAAATTAACTAACCAATAATAAAATAAATAATTATTAAATATAATATGGTATATGAGCCAAAATAAATAATATTTTATTCAATAATAACAATAAAATCATCAACTATTGTTACTAATTATTTAAAAATCAACATAATTATAGCACATATATCATAATGAATCAAATTCAATAAAATTAAAATTTAGATTATAAATAATAATATGTAAGTTATTTTGTGAAATAATATCTAATTCTACAGTATATTTGTTTAATATTAATAAATAATTATTATTTATAATTTAAAAATTTCTACATGGCTAAGAGAACGCTAAAACAAATTGCCCCCTTCCTTGTACTGGCAGCCATAGCACTGGCTGCTATTTTTGTTACCCCTGTTACTGATTTTGCAGATACCGGCGTTTACAGCCCTGCCGATATTGCCTGGGTTATTGTAGCCGCTACACTGGTTTTTTTAATGACCCCCGGACTTGCCTTCTTTTATGGTGGTATGGTTCACCGTAAAAACGTGATCTCCACCATGATGAAAAGCGTAGTAGCCGCCGGTGTGGTTAGCGTGCTGTGGGTTTTTGTAGGTTACAGCCTTTGCTTCGGAGAAGATGTTGGCGGGTTTATCGGCAACCCTTCTACCCACCTGTTCTTTAAAGATGTAAGCTCCGGTGAGCCCTGGGTGGGCGCTCCTACCATTCCCAAAACACTGTTTTCCGTATTTCAGTTAATGTTTGCCATTATAACCCCGGGGTTAGTAGTGGGCGCAGTGGCCGAAAGGATCCGGTTTACTTCCTATATTTTGTTTATTGCCCTTTTCAGTATCCTGGTATATGCACCTCTGGCACACTGGAGCTGGCATCCTGAAGGATTTTTATTTAAAATGGGAGCGCTGGATTTCGCAGGTGGAACCGTAGTGCATATTTCTGCAGGCTGTGCGGCATTAGCAGGTGCATTGGTTTTAAAACGCAGGAAAGCGCATATTGAGCACAGGGAAATACCCCCCGCAAATATTCCTTATGTATTGATCGGTACGGGTTTACTGTGGTTTGGCTGGTTTGGTTTTAACGCGGGATCCGCTTTAGGCGCCAACGCCCTTGCGGTTTCGGCATTCGCTACCACCAACACTGCTGCTGCAGCCGGTGGATTGGGCTGGATGTTCTTTGATGTGCTGAAAGGAAAAAAGCCTTCTGTTGTAGGCTTTTGCATTGGTGCCGTAGTAGGACTGGTAGCTATTACACCCGCTGCAGGCTTTGTAGCTATCCCGCAAAGCATCTTTATCGGGCTTGTGGCAGCTATCATTTCCAACATTGCCATATACTATAAACAAAAATCTTCATTAGATGACACCCTCGATGTTTTTCCCTGCCATGGAATAGGAGGTATGGTAGGCATGCTCATGACCGGCATCTTTGCCACCACAACGGTTAATGCCGGTGGCAGCGATGGATGGTTCTACGGTAACAGCGCATTTTTCTTCATCCAGCTAAAAGCCATGGCCATAGCCGTGGGGTATAGCTTCGTAGTGTCTTACGCCATTTTCAAGTTCATCAATTTTATATTGCCATTGCGTGTTACAGCCGAAGAAGAAGAAATTGGACTGGACGCCACGCAACACAATGAAAAATACCTGCAGGGAACTTTGCTGGTAACTAATAATGGAAGCATTCACGAGGAGGAAGCAATAGATTAGCTGAGGTAATTAAATAAAAAGCCGACTAATTCACATAAAAAAGAAAAGGTACAGTTTAAGAAAACCTCTGACCAGGTTTAAAACAGTACCCTTTCCATTTAACACTTAAAATCAACTGCAATGTTAAGAAAATTTCTTACACCTGCCATTTTCATGGCCGCATTTTCACCTGTCTTTTCCCAGGACTCCGCCACAAAAAAAGGAGAACTAACCCTTTCGGGGTCGGTTGACGGGTATTACCGTTATAATTTTGCCAATGCCAAAGACCAGGACGCTACTAACAACTATACCAGCTTCACCAATTCTCAAAATTCCTTTGAGCTGGGTATGGCTTCCATTAAAGCAGATTACATGGTTGGAAAAGTATCCGCAACCATTGACCTTGGCTTTGGGAGCAGGGCGCAGGAATTTTCCTATGCCGAAGCAGGCGCCATGGCAGCTATCAAACAGGCCTATGTTAGTTACGCTCCTTCCGATAAAGTAAAATTAACCATAGGCAAATGGGGTACCCATGTGGGTTATGAAGTGCTGGATCCCCAGCTCAACCGCAACTATAGCATGAGCTATATGTTTTCCTATGGTCCTTTCTCGCATACCGGCATTAAAGCAGATTTCGGATTGGGCGATCATTTCGGACTAATGGTAGGTATAGCCAATCCCAATGATTATATCAGCGCCGGGTTCGCTAAAAAATTCGTTTTGGGACAATTCAGCGCCAGCTTTGATAAATTCAGCGCTTTCCTGAATTATGTGGGTGGAAAGGATTTTGACAATGCGGCTAATAACCAGCTCGGACTAACCGCCACCGCCACAGTTTCCGATAAGTTCAGCCTGGGATATGACGGAACCGTAAAATTTTACAAACCCAAAGGCGGTAGTTCCGGTTCCTGGTGGGGTTCCGCAGTTTACCTGAACGTTGATCCCACAGAAAAATTCGGACTAACGCTTCGGGGTGAATATTTCGATGACAAGAAAGGCGTAATAACTTATATGGATGAATATGATGACGTTTACCCGCTTTTTGGCTCAGGCATTTTTCAAACCACGCTTTCTTTTAATATTAAACCGGTTCAAAATTTCATGATCATACCTGAATTCCGTTTAGACAGCGCAGAGGATCCGATATTCATAAAAAATAACGGGGCAGGCGTTAAAAGCACAGGGTCGTTTGTACTGGCAGCTATTTTCAGCTTTTAGGTAGGTTTCAGGTACAGGTTTCAGGGGGCACACCTTGTAACCTGCAACTTGCAACCTGCTTAACGCCTAAGCTTTTTCACAGGGCAAGCAATCGTTAAAGCCGTTCATTTCTATGGATGGCTTTTGTTATATATAACGTAAACTTTGGATACCGGGCGTAAACTGTCGTAAAATCTCAACATTGCCTTTGGGAAGATTCTTAACTATATTTTTTTGAATACTGTACAATATCATGTACATTTGGACGTACAAAATAACAAATCTCATGCAAGCAGTATCTGTAACTCAATTAAGAAGCAATATCAAAAAGTATTTAGACGATGTTTCCAAATCTTCTGATGTAATTGTTGTTTCAAGAGCCTCTGAAGACGAAGCTGTTGTAATCTTATCAATGAAAGAGTACAACTCGCTTACCGAAACCGGACATTTGCTATCAACTTCAACGAACAGGCAAAGGCTACACGACTCAATAAGTCAATTAAAAAGTGGTAAGACCCGTAAATTCAAATTATAATAATCGTATCTCATGAATTTTGAGTTTACAGAAAACGGATGGGAAGACTTTCAATATTGGATAGAAACAGATAGTACTATTGTTGAAAAAATTAAGAACCAACTAAACGAAATCAAAAAAACTCCATTTCAGGGAACCGGGAAACCTGAGCCGCTCAGATACGATTTAAAAGGTTATTGGTCAAGACGAATTACAGGTGAGCACAGGCTTGTGTATAAAATAGAAGGGAAGAAAGGAACAGACCAGAAATGCTATATCATTCAATGCCGTTTTCATTACGATTAATGCCTGCTATACCCAACAACATAGATTTCGCACAGACATCAGACAACATGCTATATATTTTACAGCCTATGACCGTTAATCCTGAAACCTCCTACACCTTGCAACTTGTACCCTGAAACCTGAGACCTGAAACCTCACCACCTCTCCCTTACGCCGAATTTCTTCCCGCATTGATAATACCGAAAGCACAACGCATCACTAATTTTTCCAGCGTTTGCTTATGCGGCGATTCAGATGCGTTTTCTTCTATTTCCCTTACTTTGGTAATGGCATACTGTTGTATGGTTACCAATGGCAGCACGATCCGCTCCCGCATCTGAACAGAAAGCTGCTCTACCGGGTAATCCGCCATCAGCTCATTTTTGCCGGTGAGGCGAAATACATATTGCTTGGTAAGTTCGTATTCATCAAAGATCTTATTCCATATTTCTCCGTATACAGGATGGGTGGAAAGAAAACGGGTCATAGGGAAAAAGCTTTTTTTCATAGACATTTCACAGTTGGCTATCAGCGTTTTAATAAAAGTAGATTTATCGTAGAGCCTTTTCAATTCTTCCCACCTGCCTTCTTCGTCCATTTTTTTAAACGCGGTGCCCACCCCATAATACCCGGTTACATTTTGCTTTAACTGGCTCCACGAACCAACAAAGGGGATGGCGCGCAGGTCTTCCAGTACCAGCTTACCCGATCCGCCTCTCTTTGCCGGACGGCTGCCGATATTGGTTGCCGCATAAAATCTTAGCGGGCTTGCATGACCGAGGTATTCTAAGAAATTAGGGTGGTTCTTTAGTTCCAGGTAAGCGGTAAGGCTCTTTTCGGCCAACTGCTGTATCAGCTCTTTTTCAGCATCCTGGAGAATAATCTTCTGGGAAGCAAACAGGTCATTTGAAATTCCCGCATTGATCAGTTGCTCAATATTAAACTGGGCCGATTCAATAGTGCCGAAATTAGAGCTTACGGTTTGTCCCTGAATGGTTAACTGGATCTCTTCATTAGCTATATTTTTCCCGAGGGAGGCATAAAACTTATGCGTTTTTCCACCGCCTCTTGCGGGAGGCCCACCCCTGCCGTCAAAAAATATGACATCAATATCATAGGCTCTCGATATCCGGGTAAGCGCTTCTTTGGCTTTATATATACTCCAGTTTGCCATAAGGTAACCGCCATCCTTGGTACCATCGGAGAAGCCAAGCATAATGGTTTGCTTGTTTTTGCGGAGACGCAAATGTTCCCGGTATGCCGGCAGCTCATACAGCTCCTTCATGATACCAGCCGCATTATCGAGATCATCAACCGTTTCAAAAAGCGGCACAATATCAACCAGCAGCGACTTCGCCTGCCAGCCGCTCATCAACAGCAACCCATATACTTCAATAACAGTTAAAGCGCTATCGGCATGGCTTATAACATACCGGTCGCATCCTGCCACCCCGTTATTAGCCTGAATGTCTTTAATGGCAGCCATCACTTCAAGCGTATCTTTATGGATCTCGTCCGTCAGGTCTTCGCTGTTCACTGTGGTATTCACATTTATCAGCGCCTGTATTTTATCCCTGTCCGGCAAAGACAAATAACCGGCAGGAAGTGCTTTTGTCTTTTTAACAATCTCTTCAATTACCCTGGCGTGAACGGAACTATCCTGCCGTACATCCAATGACGCAAAATATAATCCAAAAACTTCCACTTTATTGATCAGTGATTCAATCAGGTCGAGAAACAGCCCGTTGTGCTTATAAATAAGCGTTTCCCTGATTTGTAAAAGCGTATTCAGGATTTCCGCTTTATTGATATCACTTTTATGTCCCGGTACAAAAAGATTATTATACAGCTTGAATTCTAATTGCTGCAGCGGAATATCCACTCCTTTAAACGTAAGTCTTCTTTTCAGGCGGCGCACATCAAGGTAATATGATTTCATAATGCTCTCGCGCAACGCTCCTGCCACTTTCAAGGTAGTATCCGTTCTAACGTATGGATTACCATCCCTGTCTCCGCCGGGCCAAAACCCCATGCGGATAATGGAATTGTCGGCAGATACCGCTTCAGGCAAATTCGTTTTCATAAATGAAATGATCCTCCCCGCAGCCTGGTAAAAAATATTTTCGAGGTACCACATTAAACTTATCGCTTCATCATAGGGCGTAGGCTTCTGCTCCTTTAAAAAGGGCGTCTTTCCTAACTGCTGAAGGTACATGTTGATCTGGTTGATATTATTTTCAGCAATAGCCCGCGTAAGATCATGTATGATGCCCAAAACAGCGCCCGGGTAAAATTGTGTGGGATGCGCCGTCAGCACAAGCCTGATGCTGAAATCTTCGAGCTTTTTCTTCAGTTGGCCTTCATGATCGAACTGCGCTACTTCCGACTGGAGCCCTTTCAGCGTGCCCGGGCCATTCATATCATTTACCGTGGTAAAAGCGGCATCTTCAAGTGCATCAAATAGTACTACCTGCCGCTCCACGTACTGCACAAACCGGAACAGCAGGTCTAATTTATCTTCTTCTTTTGCATAAGAAGTGTGCTTACTAAAAAAGTCATCAATGATTTGGGAAGGACTTTGTTTATTATCATATCCCTCTTCACAATAGCTCAGCAACAGGGAAAGCAGGATACCGGTTTTTTCAATGCGATGAAAAGGTAAAGAGGTAAACAGACTGTTGTATATCTGGAATTTCCGGCCTACAAGGTTCTGGAACTGCGTTAACGCTGCGGAAGATGAGCTTGGCATGAGTTACTTAAAGATTAATTCGTCAAGATAGTTGTAAAAAAATCAGGCATCACTGCTGCAACGCAATCATGCATAACGGATTTTCAATTGACAGGCAATTGTATTTTAAAGGCGTGAAATTAGTTAAAAAAAAAGGAAATGATCGTTACCTTAAATGTTTTTAACCGGGATCGCTGTAATTTGTGCAAATTTTTAAAGGAAAGGCAAACAGGCCCTCTCCGGCGATAAATTTTCATCATTTTGTTTGCTATTGTGCAAATCTGTTTTACCTTCGGCAACTCAAAACAGTAATGGTACACTATAAATCAAATACATTTCCTTCCGCCTCCGCTGCATACCATACAGCAGGTACCATTATTATTACAACAACAACGACCCTCGTTTGAGGGTGGATGGCATGCATATCATTCTTTGGGCCACAAGGCTACGACCATCTGAAAAGATACAGGAACCGGTATAATAATACTTATCAAAAACAAACATATGCAGGTGTTGAAATTCGGCGGAACTTCGGTAGGAAGCGCCGATAATATTAAAAGAGTAATATCCATTGTAAAAGAAAGATTGGGAAAAGATAAAACCATTGTGGTGGTGTCGGCCCTCGGTGGCACCACCGATGCGCTGCTGAATGCAGGGCTGATGGCCGCCGCCGGTAACGAGCAATATAAAGAAGCCTTGCAGCATATTGAACAACGGCACCTGGAAACGGTTAAGCTATTAATACCTGTGCAGCACCAAAGCCACGTATTAAGCCTGGTAAAAAAATTGTGTAATGATATTGAGGATATTTGCAACGGTGCTTTTTTACTGGGTGAATTTTCTGCCAGGACCTGCGACCGGATGATCAGCTATGGCGAGCTGACCTCCTCACAGATCATTGCCGCGGCTTTTAACTATAGCGGAATCGCCGCTGCATGGAAGGATACAAGAACATTGATACAAACCAATGCCAATTTTGGCAATGCCACGGTAAATGTGCCGGTTACGCGGCAGCAAATCACAGATTATATTACCTCATGCAAAGAAGATTTGGTGGTGATGCCGGGTTTTATTGCCGCCAATGCGAACAATGAAACTACCACTTTAGGACGCGGGGGATCCGACTATACAGCCGCTATAATGGCCGCGGCAACAGACGCGGTCTGCCTGGAAATATGGACAGATGTACCGGGTATGATGACTGCCGATCCCCGCTGGGTAAGCGGCGCCAAAGTAATTCCTTCCATATCGTACCAGGAAGCCATGGAGCTTTCTCATTTCGGCGCTAAAGTACTTTATCCGCCCACCATTCAGCCTGTTTTACGCAAGGCTATCCCCGTGGTCATCAAAAACACTTTCGCTCCCGGCGATGCGGGAACGGTAATTCAGCAAAAACCTTTTACAAACGGCAATGCCATACGCGGTATTTCAAGCATCAGCAATATTGCCCTCTTTAGCCTGGAAGGAAGCGGCATGGTGGGCGTTCCCGGTTTTTCAAGAAGACTGTTTGAGGCCCTGTCTGAGGCACAGATCAATGTAATACTTATTACTCAGGGTTCTTCGGAGCACTCTATTTGTGTTGGCGTTGAAGCCTCCGCCATCCATAAAGCCAAAGCAGTGGTAGATACTGAGTTTGAACATGAAATAGCTGTCGAGAAAGTACAGCCCCTGCTGGTTGAAACAGAATTGTCTATCGTGGCTTTGGTTGGAGAAAACATGAAAAGCCACCCGGGCATAAGCGGTAAAATGTTTGGCTCGCTGGGAAGGAACGGGGTAAATGTTCGTGCCATCGCGCAGGGATCTTCGGAGCGAAACATATCGGCCGTAGTGGCTACAAAAGATGTGCGCAAAGCCATCAACATCCTGCATGAAGAATTTTTTGAAACCACCCGGAAAGCAATACACCTGTTTATTGCCGGAACAGGTAACGTGGGCAGTAAACTGTTACAGCAATTGCAGCAGCAACACAACTGGCTGGCAGAGCACCTGCGCCTTAACGTTAGGGTAACAGGACTGGCCAACAGCCGGAAAATGGTAATTGATGACAATGGCATTGACTTCAGCAACTGGCAGGAAAAGCTGCAGGGAGGCGAAGACGCAGATATAGCATCGTTCGTTAATATTATTATCAGCAAAAACTTCCGTAATGCCATTTTTGTAGATATGACGGCAAGCGATACCGTGGCGAAAGTATACGACAGGCTGCTGCAAAAAAGTGTTTCGGTTGTAGCCTGCAATAAAGTGGCGGCATCTTCATCATACGATTACTACAGGAAATTAAAAGACCTGGCACGCACATACAATTGCCTGTACCTGTTTGAAACCAATGTGGGCGCCGCCTTACCGGTAATAGGCACACTGAATGACCTGTTGCGCAGCGGCGATAAGATTAACCGCATTGAAGCGGTGCTCAGCGGCACACTGAACTTTGTTTTTAATCATTACAACGGAAAAGTAAGCTTTGCCGAAGTGGTAAAACAGGCGCAGGATGAAGGCTACACAGAACCCGACCCACGTTTGGATTTAAGCGGCACGGATGTGATGCGTAAAATACTGATACTGGCCCGCGAATCGGGCGAGCAATTAGAAATGGAAGATATTACCTGTAACGGCTTTTTGCCTGAAAGCTGCATGCAGGGCGATGTAAACACTTTTTATGAAGAATTGAAAAAGCATGAGCCGCATTTCAAAAAATTGTATGATGACGCTGCCGCAGCAAACAGCAAGCTTAAATTTGTAGCAAAATTTGAGCAGGGAAAAGCGGTTGCGGGGCTGGAGCATATCCCTGCGCAGCACGACCTGTACCATTTATATGGAAAAGATAATGTAGTATTGTTTTACACAGCGCGCTACCCCAGCCAGCCTTTGGTGATAAAAGGCGCCGGCGCCGGTGCGGAGGTAACGGCATCGGGCGTGTTTGCCGATATTATAAGAGCAACTGCGTCATAGAAGACAGGAAGGAGAAGAGAAGCTAATTTAAATCCGAAGCCGGAAATCCGAAATTCGAAGCGAAATGCAATCTCAAATCTTAAATCTCAAATTTCAAATCTCACCATGTGCCTTAATACAATAAACGAAGCAATAGAGGCGGCAAAGGATACATCATTAACCATTAAGGCCCCGGGTACGGTAGCCAATATTGTATGCGGGTTTGATGTGCTGGGACTGGCGCTGAACGATCCCTGTGATATCATGACAGTAAAGCTCATCGAAGATCCTGTAGTGGTTATTCATAACGTGGATGACTACGGGCTGCCCACCGATCCGCTAAAAAATGTAGCGGGGGTTGCGCTTTTGGAAATGATCGAAAGGCTGGAGAACAGGGTGGGGTTCGATGTTACCATAGAAAAAAAAATAATGCCGGGCAGCGGCATTGGCTCCAGCGCGGCAAGTTCGGCAGGCGCCGTAGTAGCAGCCAACCATTTACTGAACAATATTTTCAGTAATGACGACCTGGTGCAAATGGCCATGCTGGGCGAAAAGCTGGCATCGGGTGTTAAGCACGCCGATAATATAGCGCCCTGCATCTATGGCGGCGTTACGCTTATCCGCAGCATTCACCCGTTAGATGTGATCAGCGTTCCCTCTCCTCCCCTGTACGTTACGCTGGTTCACCCGCAAATTGAAGTGCGTACGGAAGATGCAAGGCAGATACTGCGAAAACAAATATTGCTGAAGGATGCTATCAGGCAATGGGGCAACATTGCAGCGCTGGTTACCGGGTTTATGAAAAATGATTACGAATTGATCAGCCGCTCTCTTGAAGATGTGCTGATAGAACCCATACGCAGTATACTTATTCCCGCTTTTGATGAAGTAAAGGCAAAGAGTTTGGAAGCCGGGGCTTTAGGCGGGGGCATATCCGGGTCGGGGCCTTCCATATTTATGCTGAGCCGCAATGAAGCAACAGCATATGCAGTTGAAAAAAAGATGCAGGAAATATATACGAACACCGGTATTCCCTTTCATACCTATGTTACTACCGTAAATATGGAAGGTGTGAAGCAGATGAACTGATGCATTTATTATTTAACTGCTCCGTTATCCTTTGCAACAGATAAAGAACAGCAACGATTACAATGAAATACTATAGTCTCAATCAACAGTCTCCCAAAGTAAGTTTTAAGGAAGCCACTATAAAAGGACAAGCCCCGGATAAGGGCTTATATTTTCCGGAAAGCCTGCCCCGGCTTGATAAGAACTGGATAGCCGGCATTAACGGTAAGAGCAATGCCGCTCTTGCTTTTGATGTAATACAACCCTATGCAGGCAACGATATACCCGAAGATGAATTGCGGCGCATTGTGGCAGAAACGGTTAACTTTCCGTCCCCGCTTGTGCAGGTAAACGACCATATATTTGCTTTAGAGCTCTTTCACGGGCCAACGCTTGCTTTCAAAGACACCGGCGCCAGGTTTATGAGCAGGTGCCTGGGTTATTTTGCAAAAGAAAGAAGTGAAAAAATAACCGTGCTGGTAGCCACGTCCGGCGATACCGGCGGCGCCGTTGCCCATGGCTTTTACGATGTGGAGGGAGTGGATGTAGTTATTCTTTACCCCTCCGGAAAAGTAAGCTCAGTACAGGAAAAGCAATTAACCGCTTTAGGCAAGAACATTCACGCGCTGGAGGTAAACGGCACATTTGATGATTGCCAGCGCATGGTGAAACAGGCATTTGCCGATGAATCCCTGACGCAAAAAAGGGTGCTTACATCGGCCAATTCTATAAATGTAGCCCGCTGGTTGCCGCAACAGTTCTATTACTTCTTCGCTTACAAGCAATGGAGTGAAAAAGAAAATCCTCCTGTATTTTGTGTGCCCAGCGGCAACTTTGGCAATATTTGCGCAGGGATGCTGGCCCATATTTCAGGACTTCCCGCGGCGCATTTTATTGCCGCATGCAATGCCAATAATGTGGTGCCCCGGTATTTACACAGTGGCAAATACGAAGTAAAAGAGGCGCTGCCCACCCTTTCCAATGCTATGGATGTGGGCGATCCCAGCAACTTCGTTCGCGTGCTGCAGTTGTTCGGTAACAATTTCATTAACCTTAAAAAAATGCTTTCGGGATACACGATAACCGATGCGGAAACAAAAGATACCATAAAGAAAGTATGGGAAAAAACCGGCTATCTCACCGATCCGCATGGAGCCGTTGGTTATCTTAGCCTGCAACGCTACATAGCGCAGCATCCGGGCCAAAAAGGCATTTTCCTGGAAACGGCACACCCGGTAAAATTTTATGATGTGGTTGAACCTTTAACCGGAGAAAAAGTGCCTCTTCCGCCATCTGTTGAAAGGCTGTTGCACCTGCCTAAGCACAGCATCGTTATAGATGCCGCCTACCCCGCACTTAAAAATTATTTATTGCAGCATTAACCGCTGTGAAAGCCATGTGAAACCCGGCTTTTATTATGTATATTCTTTCGATATTTGCAGGCAGGAAACGGGAGTTATGCATGATATTGAACCTTTTTATAACTGGCGGCATTTATATGCTTCGGAAGAAGATCCGCGATCACCTTTTTTGGGAAGAGAGTATAGTGAATTTGTGTTTTCGCAAACCGTTTACAATTACTATATCCATCCCCAATGGGATGAATTTGGATCACGTACCCTGTATATGAAGATACTTTATGCCGATTACGATCACGGGTACGCTATTATTGAATTAATAGGAGAATGGAATGACGCCATAGAAAATGATATTCAAACCCTTCGGAGAGAAGTTACGGACGTGCTTTTTTATGAGCGCATCACAAAATTTATTTTAATAGGGGAAAATGTATTGAATTTTCACAGCAGCGATGACAGCTATTATGAAGACTGGTTCCAGGAAACGGAGGAAGAAGACGGATGGATCGTTATCTTAAACCTCCCGGAGCAGTCGCAGTACGATTTTAAAAAGGCAAAACTGAACAGATATGTTCAATTACTGGAGGCGCCCCATTGGCGTACATTGCAGCCCCAGCACCTGTTTCAGGTCATTCATGATCGTTTGTCTAAACGCATAGATGGATAAAAAATAGCATACGCTGACTTTTATGAGCTTTTGTATGCTATTTTTGTCCTACTTTTTTTCTAACCACTTCTTCTGAATATGACCTGGAAACAACTCTTCACTTCATCTGTAGGAAAAAAATTTGTAATGGCGCTTACAGGTGTTTCACTTATTGCATTTCTTGTGGTGCATGCTGGAATTAATGCCTGCATCTGGGCAAACGATGGCGGCGCCATGTTCAATAAAGCCGCTCATTTTATGGGAGCAACAGTAGTAATCCGCATTCTGGAAGTAGGATTATTTATCGGCATTATTTTACACATTGTACAGGGATTGATCCTGGAAGCACAAAACAGGAGCAGGCGCAGTATAGGTTACCAGGTTCCGCTGGGCAACCGCGGAAGCAAATGGTACAGCCGCAGCATGGGATTGCTGGGCACATTAATTTTGTTATTCCTGATCATGCATATCTATCATTTCTGGACGCCAAGCCGCCTGGGCGGTATCGGTAATATTCATGAGCTGGGTATTATTGCTTACGATGGAAAAGCATATCATAACCTGTATGGCGAAATGGTAATCGTATTTCAATCGCTTACGATAGTTATTTTATATGTGCTGGCCTGCATTTCCCTGGCTTACCATTTAATGCATGGATTTAACAGCGCTTTCAGAACGCTGGGCCTGCATAACCAACGCTATGTACGTATTGTGCATGCAACAGGCGTGGCATTTTCGGTAATTGTACCGCTGGCATTTGCCATGATGCCGGTGTCTGTATATCTGGGGTGGGTGAAATAGTGAAAAGTGGTAAGTGGAAAGGATTGGAGGATAAGGGAAGGGTGGAAAGCGGATAAATTGGGAGTGCTGATCCTTCACCTTTATTAATAACTGGAATAAATCTGGTAAAATCATCAACGTATTTACATATTATGTTGGATTCAAAAATACCCGCAGGACCGTTAGAGAACAAATGGAATGACTATAAAGGTCATGTAAAACTGGTTAACCCTGCCAATAAGCGTAAGCTGGAAGTTATTGTTATAGGAACGGGGCTGGCAGGCGCTTCGGCCGCCGCTTCCTTAGGTGAACTGGGATATCGTGTAAAAGCTTTTTGCTTCCAGGATTCCCCGCGCAGGGCGCACTCTATTGCGGCGCAGGGCGGCATCAACGCTGCTAAAAACTATCAGAATGACGGAGATTCTGTTTTCCGACTTTTTTACGATACGATAAAGGGAGGCGACTACCGCTCCCGTGAAGCCAATACACACCGGCTGGCGGAGGTAAGCGCCAATATTATTGACCAGTGTGTAGCGCAGGGGGTACCTTTTGCAAGAGAATACAGCGGGTTGCTCAATAACCGCTCATTTGGCGGCGTGCAGGTAAAAAGAACTTTTTATGCTGCCGGGCAAACCGGTCAGCAACTGCTGATAGGCGCCTACCAGGCGCTGGAACGGCAGGTTGCATTGGGAAATGTTACGATGTATGCCCGCCACGAAATGCTGGATGTGGTGGTCATAGACGGCAAAGCAAGGGGCGTCATTTGCCGTAATCTGGTTACAGGCGAACTGGAAAGACATTTCGGTCATGCCGTACTGTTATGCAGCGGCGGCTATGGCAACGTATTTTATTTATCTACCAACGCCATGGGCAGCAATGTTACCGCGGCATGGAAAGCGCATAAAAAGGGAGCGTTCTTCGCTAACCCCTGCTTCACTCAAATTCACCCTACCTGCATACCTGTTACCGGCGATCACCAGAGCAAGTTAACGCTCATGTCTGAATCGCTCCGTAACGACGGGCGGATATGGGTTCCCAAAAAACAGAACGATACGCGTAAAGCCAATGATATTCCCGAAGAAGAAAGGGACTATTATCTGGAGAGAAGATATCCGGCCTATGGCAACCTCGTACCCCGTGATGTGGCTTCACGCGCTGCAAAAGAAAGATGTGATGCCGGATACGGCGTAGGCACCACGAAGCAGGCGGTTTACCTGGATTTCCGTTACAATCTTATTAATAAATACGGGAGAGCCGAAGCAAGCAAGCACGGCATAGAAAACCCCGATGAAGCAACACTGGTGCGGCTCGGCAAGGAGGTAGTGAAAGAAGAATACGGTAATCTCTTTGATATGTATGAAAAGATCACCGGCGAAAATCCCTATGAAGTGCCTATGCGCATTTACCCTGCTGTGCATTATACGATGGGCGGGCTTTGGGTAGATTATGAGCTGATGACTTCTATTACCGGCTTATACGCATTGGGAGAAGCAAATTTCAGCGACCATGGCGCCAACCGCCTGGGCGCCTCAGCATTGATGCAGGGACTGGCAGACGGCTATTTCGTAATCCCCTACACTATCGGCAATTACCTGGCCAATGAAATTTCTGTAAAGCCCATCCCTACTACACATGAAGCATTTGAAGTGGCGGAAAACGCTGTAAAGGATCGTATCAGCAGCCTCATGCAAATTAAAGGAAAACAGTCGGTGGAGAGCTTTCATAAACGCCTGGGAAAGATCATGTGGGAAAAATGCGGCATGTCGCGCAACGAAAAAGGTTTGAATGAAGCAATAGAAGAAATAAGAGCGCTGAAAAAAGAATTCTGGAGCAACGTAAGGATACCCGGTGAAATCAATGAGATGAACCCCGAATTAGATAAAGCCAACCGCGTGGCGGATTTTATTGAACTGGGTGAACTCATCTGTATAGACGCATTAGAAAGAACAGAAAGCTGCGGAGGTCATTTTAGGGAAGAAAGCCAGACGGAAGAAGGAGAAGCCCTCCGCCATGATGACCAGTTCCTGTATGTAGCCGCCTGGGAATACAATGGAGAACATAATTGGAAACTGAATAAAGAGGAACTGGAATTTGAATTGGCCAAGCCAACGCAAAGGAACTATAAATAATAATTTGAAAATTTGAAAATGAGGCAATTTGAAAATTTGTTAATTTGATGATGTAATTCAAATTGCTAGCTTTTAAATTTTCAACAATGAGAAATGATAAACCCAATGTAAAATAATTTCTTCGGCAAAAGGAAAGATTCCAGGGTTTATGTGGGTATTTCTTTATGCATTTTCAAATTTTCAAATTTTCAAATTAGGGAATTAATTATGGATCACTATACCATGAACCTCACTTTAAAAGTGTGGAAACAAAAAAATCAAAGCGAAAGAGGACATTTTGAAACTTACCAGGTGAAGGATATTTCTTCGGAAATGTCGTTCCTTGAAATGTTCGACGTACTAAATGAAGCATTAGTTGAAGAAAACAGGGAGCCTATCGCCTTTGACCACGATTGCCGTGAGGGCATTTGCGGCATGTGCTCCATGTATATCAACGGTCGTCCGCACGGGCCGTGGCACGGTACCACTACCTGCCAGTTGCATATGCGGGCTTTTAAAGACGGCGACACCATTGTGGTAGAACCCTGGCGTGCCAATGCTTTCCCTGTAATTAAAGACCTGATCGTTGACCGGCATGCCTTCGACAGGATCATACAGGCAGGCGGCTACATTTCGGTTAACACGGGAAATGCGGTAGACGGCAATGCCATACCTGTTAAAAAAGAAAATGCCGATTCAGCCTTTGCCGCTGCTGCCTGCATAGGCTGCGGCGCCTGCGTGGCGGCCTGTAAAAACAGTTCCGCTATGCTTTTTGTATCTGCCAAAGTTGCGCACCTGTCTTTATTACCACAGGGCGAACCGGAGAAAAGAAACCGCGTACTTAATATGATAGAGCAAATGGATAAGGAAGGATTTGGTTCCTGCACCATGACGGAAGCCTGTGAAGCGGTTTGCCCCAAAGAAATTTCCGTAGATAATATTGCCAGGTTAAACGGGGAGTATCTTTCTGCCGCAGGCGCTATTGATAAATAGCCGCTGCCCGGTGCATGAAACATATGCAAACGAATAATATCTCCATAGACCCTGTTGAAAACGAAGCCACATTTCAAAAAAAAGTTCAGCTCGATATTCTCCGGCTCGATAAAATGCACCCCGTTGTTTCCGGCAACAAATGGTTCAAGCTGCAATACTATATACAGGATGCGCTGAGCAAAGGATTTCATTCATTGCTAACTTTTGGCGGGGCCTATTCCAACCATATAGCCGCTGCGGCATATGCTGCAAATGAATACAGACTTAAAACAGTTGGCGTTATCAGGGGGGAAGAACCGCAGCAATGGTCGCACACCCTGCAGGAAGCCGCCGCCAGCCATATGCAATTTGCTTTTTTACCCAGGAATGAATACGATGCTGTAAAAAGAAATGCCTGCTCCTCAAAGCTGGAGCAACAGTTTGGAAAAGTATACGTTATTCCTGAAGGAGGGTTTGGCCCATTAGGTATGCAGGGTGCAGCGAACATATTACGCATTACAGATACCAGTACCTATACGCATATTGTTGCGGCAGTTGGTACAGGCACAACAATATCCGGCATTATACAGGCAACAGGTGCTCATCAGCAAATTACCGGCATAAGCGCCATGAAGCATACTTTTAGCCTGAATGATGAAATCCAATCCTTATTAAACACGCCTTTGCCCGGCAGGTTTCGCCTGGTACATGATTATCATTTTGGAGGATACGCAAAATATACGCCCGCATTAACGGCATTCATGAATACATTTTACCATACAACAAACATTCCGTTGGATTTTGTTTACACGGCAAAAATGATGTATGGTATATTCGACCTGATGGGGAAAGATTTTTTTCCACCCTGGTCGCGTATCCTGGCCATTCACAGTGGCGGATTACAGGGCAACAGGTCGCTTAAACCCGGGGTTTTAGTATTTTAAATATATTAGTGTAGCATTATCTTTGCTGCGCTTATAGCGTTAATGCTTTTGACATACAACATAACTATGAAAATTGTTTTCCGGGTCATTATTTTTTGTGTGCTTATTTCGTACAGTTGTACCGTACAGGCGCAGGACACACTGCCCGGCTTTACAGTAGCCAACAGAAATGGCAAAGTTATTTTGAGCTGGGTAAACGATTTCCCTGTTATAAAACAACTGAGCATTCAGCGTTCTTCAGATAGCCTCAAAGGTTTTAAAACTATTTTAACACTGCCTGACCCTTCATCCGTTACGAACGGATTCCTTGACAACAATGCACCGGATACTTCCTCCTATTATAAATTATACATTCTGCTTGATGATGGAAAATACACCTTCAGCAAATCGCAAAAACCGCAAAAGTATCTGCCTGCCGTAGCAAAAAAAGAAAATATGCAGACGGTACGGGAAGAAGAAAGGGAAAACACGGGAAACACAATCATTCATACAAAAGCATCGGGCAGCAATGAAGCAGACGGAAACGGGGCTGCAGCTATAGAAGAAACATCGGAAAAGTCATACGAGGTACAATCTGCCGCCGCGGCTTCCGGTAAAAAAAGAAGCGATGGATTAAAAGCGCATACTGTTAATGCGGTAAAGCCTGAAACATTTACCCCTTCAGGATTTGTGTTTACCAACGCAGATGGCGATATTACTATCGTTTTACCCCCGGGAAAGCTAAGCAGCTTTACAATTAAATTTTATGAACAAAACGGGAATACATTATTCCAGATCAATACAATTAAAGAACACATTTTTACAGTAGATAAATCCAACTTTCTTCATGCGGGCTGGTTTGGTTTCGAATTATTTGAAGATGGAATGCTAAAGGAAAAAAACAAAGTGAGGGTTCCGTAAAATACTACCTTTCATTAACCAGCGCGCAATCGAACACCCGCTCAAAACAGCTTTTCAGGGTTGCTTTTACCGATGCTGTACCGGGGTTATATCCCAGCTCTTTTTCAAAAGAAGTTACCTGCTTGTTGGCAATACCGCAGGGAATAATATAATTAAAATAATCTAAGCTGGTATTTACATTTAATGCAAATCCATGCATGGTTACCCAGCGGCTGCAACGCACGCCCATAGCGCATATTTTTCTTTCCCGTCCTTTTACGGATGGCTCGATCCATACGCCTGTTTCACCGGGAGATCTTTCACCCTTTATTCCAAACTGTTGCAAGGCAAGAATGATCACTTCTTCGAGGTTACGGAGGTATTTACCAATGTCGGTATAATACTTCTCCAGGTCAATAATAGGATAACCTACTATTTGACCCGGACCATGAAAAGTAATATCGCCCCCCCTGTTGGTTTGATAATATTCAATACCTTTCTGGCGAAGGACGGCCTCGCTGATGAGCACATTTTCGGCATGGCCGCTTTTGCCTAAAGTATATACGGGGGGATGCTCGCACAAAAGCAAATGGTGCCGGGTATTGGCTATGGTTTCAAAAGCAGGCCCGTGCTGAGTAATATGCGCTAAATCTGAAGCATTGGTTTTAGCCAGTGCTTTTGCTTCCACATTCTTCTTCAGCAATGCCTCCTGGTAATTCCATGCGTCTTTATAGGCAATGGCGCCCATATCTTCAAAAAAAACCTCCTGCATGAGTGCAAAGTTATTTCATTTAACCCAATGCAAACGTTTCACTCCACCCGGGGTGCATTTCAAATTTTCGCAGGTGGGTGGTGACACCCACCTGTAGAACCCGCTACCGGTCGGTGTCTCACCGACCGGAAAGTTGTACATGGAGCGAAAAATTGAAATACGCCCTCCTCCTGGCTCTTTAAACCCGGCTTATACGCTATCTTAGACAATCATTCATATATTGATTCACATCAATTACAGTATTGCCATATGAACCGTAAGCATTTTATACAACATACCGGGGTTATTACTGCCGGACTGGCGCTTTCACAACTAAAAGCGTTTGCTTCATTACAGGAGCTTACAACAGTAAATAAGCTACCGCGCTGGAAGGGATTTAATTTACTTGATTTCTTTTCTCCCGGTCCCCATCCATCCCGCAACCCCACTACGGAAGAGCATTTTAAATGGATGCGCGACTGGGGGTTTGATTTTGTTCGTTTGCCTATCGCTTATCCTCATTACCTCAATATAAACCGCTCCAGGAATATTACGCCGGAAGAGGTGTACAGGATCAGTAATGAGGCCGTTGACAGGATAGATGCGCTGGTAACCATGGCGCATACTTACGGCATGCATGTAAGTCTTAATCTCCACCGGGCGCCGGGGTATTGTATTAACGCCGGCTTTCATGAGCCCTATAATTTATGGAAGGATGACGCGGCGCAGCAGGCGTTTTATTTTCACTGGAATATGTGGGCTAAGAAATACAAGAATATATCATCCCAAAAAATAAGTTTCGACCTGGTAAATGAGCCCAGCATGCGGGAAGATATGAATGACCAGCACTCCCGGTCGGGCCCCGTACCCGGCGATGTTTACCGGAAAGTAGCCAAAGGCGCAGCAGAAGCCATTCGTAAAGAAAATCCCGGGCACCTTGTTATTGCCGACGGCAACAATGTAGGCAATACGCCTATCCCGGAAATTAAAGACCTTAATATCGGGCAAAGCTGCAGGGGATATTTTCCCGGGGCCATCTCCCATTACAAAGCGCCATGGGCCAATAAAGACATTAATAATCTCCCCGAGCCCAAATGGCCGGGAGAAGTAGGCGGAAAACAGTTTAACAAAGCCATGCTGGAAAACTATTACAAGCCCTGGACCGATTTAATGCAGCAGGGCGTTGGCGTACATTGCGGTGAATGTGGCTGCTGGAACAAAACACCGCACGATGTGTTCATGGCTTGGTTCACCGATGTGCTCAGCATTCTTAAAGTGGGCAATATCGGTTTTGCGGTTTGGAATTTTATCGGCGATTTTGGTGTGCTCAACTCCGGGCGAACGGATGTAGCCTATGAAAACTGGTACGGGTATAAATTAGACAGGAAATTCCTTGACCTGATGCGCAGGCAATAAAACAGGCTTCCGGGCGCCATCCCCGCTATTTGCATATCACAAAACCCGCAATAGCGCTTAGTACCTGCCAACTGTTATCTTTGCGAAAAATAAGCAGGTAATGCAAAAAGAAGCGGAATGGGAAAATGAGCCGGAAGACGGCGATAACGGCGAATCGCGCTATGAGCGGATGGCCTTTACCGTAGACAAAGGGCAGGAACCCATCCGTATAGATAAATTCCTCATTAACCGGATGGAAGGCGGCACCAGGAGCAAATTGCAGCAAGGCATTGAAAAGGGTTTTGTACTGGTGAATAGCCAGCCGGTAAAATCCAATTACAAGGTACGGCCGGGGGATCACATCATTATGTATGCAGATACGGCTCCGGAACTAACGGAAATCATCCCGGAACAGCTTCCGCTCGACATCAGGTACGAAGACGATGATATCATCATTCTCCATAAACCAGCGGGCATGGTGGTGCATCCCGGTTCCGGTAATTACACCGGAACAATAGTGAACGGTATATCCTGGTATCTGCAACAACAAAAACCGGCACTTTCCGAATCCGAGCTTCCCCGCTTTGGGTTGGTACACCGTATAGATAAAAACACCACGGGATTACTTGTACTGGCTAAAAATGAAACAGCTTCCATGCGCCTGGCCGGCCAGTTTGCCGAACATACCGTGCACAGAAGGTATATTGCCCTGGTGTGGGGTGATTTTACAGACGACAGCGGAACGGTTGCCGTTCATGTTGGCCGCCACCAGCGCCACCGCAAAATGATGGATGTATTTCCGGAAGGCGAATATGGCAAAGAAGCCATCACCCATTACAGGGTACTGGAGCGCTTCGGCTACGTAAGTCTTATTGAATGCCGCTTAGAAACCGGGCGAACCCACCAGATCAGGGTACACATGAAATACATAGGTCACCCTTTATTTAATGATGAAACTTACGGGGGCGATAAAATTGTTAAGGGAACGGTTTTCACCAAATACAGGCAGTTCGTTGAAAATTGTTTCGCGCTTTGCCCGCGCCATGCCCTGCATGCTAAAACATTAGGGTTCATTCATCCCGCTTCAGGAAAGCAAATGCTTTTCGACAGTGAAATACCCGCCGATATGCAATCCGTCATCGAAAAATGGAGACGATATGTAGGAGCGAAAGGCATGGATGTAGAATAATCCGCAAGCAGCATTTGAATATTTATTTTTTACATATCAAACCGGCATAAGCGCCACGGAAAAACACCATCAGCTTTCTTCCCCTCCCAGCAACTCTCTCTCCACCTCTTCCATTTGCACAATATCCCATGCTTCGCTTTCGGTTGGGGTTATATTGAGCAAATCGAACCAATCCTGCTTTTTAAGCATTTCCTTTACAGCCGGCTGTATTTCACATACTACAAACGACTGACCGGCATTATAGCACTGCTGCTGCTGCCTTAAAAGAAATTCGGCCGCCGGCAATTCCACATTTTGAACAGCTTTCAAATTCAGAATGATATGTTTAACATCATTTTGTGTAACTTCAATAAACAATTCACGTAGTTTATCTGTCATATTAGCAGAGAATCGAGATTCATTGAGCGATATGACATGAAATTTTTCCTTGGTATCTATTTTGAAGTTCATGATTGAGTTCTTTTGATAGATTGATTTTTACAGGTAAAGTTTACCGCTTTTCAATGCTTTATCTGAATACGTAAAAGTGTGTTTTATCGAACGCATACATTCCAGTTCTGGAAGACAATAAATATGCCGTAACGCCCTCTAACACAATAATTCACACACCTGCAATGTTCTATTAATCATTAGAAGTCAAAATTATTAGTTATTATTGTATCGATCACTATTAAATTCTATTACATGGATAATAATTTTTCTACCCAGGTAAAAGAAATTATCTCATTCAGCAGGGAAGAAGCACTGAGGTTGGGAAATGATTTCATTGGAACAGAGCATCTGTTGCTGGGGTTGATCAGGGAAGGGGAAAATATGGCGGTGAAGATACTCAAGAATCTTAACGTTGACCTCTATGAGCTGCGTAAAGAAGTAGAGTTGGCAGTAAAAGATAAAACAGGAAAAAACATTGCCAATATTAACAGTTTACCCCTCACCAAACAGGCCGAGAAAGTAATCCGGGTTACCGTGCTGGAAGCCAAGGCGCTTAAAAGCCCTACCGTGGAAACGGAACACCTGATGCTTTCCATTTTGAAGAACAAAGAAAATATTGCTACACAAATTTTAAATCAGTTTGACGTGGACTACGACCTTTTCAGAAATGAGCTGGGCATGGTCAAAAGCAATGATGTGCGCAGCGAATATACCGATGATGCTGATGACGACTTTGATGACGAAAAGAAAAGTTACCAGCAGAAGTCGAAAGCACAGGCGGCAAATACCAAAAGCAAAACGCCTGTACTGGATAATTTCGGCCGCGATATTACCCGGCTTGCCGAAATGGGTACTTTAGACCCTATCGTTGGCCGTGAGGAAGAAATAGAAAGGGTATCGCAGATATTGTCGCGCCGCAAAAAGAACAATCCTATCCTCATCGGTGAGCCCGGTGTTGGTAAAACCGCTATCGTGGAGGGACTGGCGTTGCGCATTGTGCAAAGAAAAGTTTCCAGGGTATTGTTTGATAAACGCGTGGTTTCGCTCGACCTGGCCGCATTAGTGGCAGGCACCAAATACCGTGGACAGTTTGAGGAAAGGATGAAAGCCATCATGAATGAGCTGGAGAAAAACAGGGATGTTATTCTCTTTATTGATGAAATTCATACCATAGTGGGTGCAGGCGGAGCCAGTGGTTCCTTAGATGCTTCCAACATATTTAAGCCCGCGTTAGCGCGTGGTGAACTGCAGTGCATTGGCGCTTCAACGCTCGATGAATACCGCATGTATATTGAAAAAGATGGCGCCTTAGACCGCCGGTTCCAGAAAGTGCTGGTAGAGCCGCCAAGCGTGGAGGAAACCATACAGATATTGCAGAACATTAAATCCAAATACGAAGATTTCCATAACGTAACATATGCGGAAGACGCTATTGACGCCTGTGTAAAGCTGAGCGACCGCTATGTTACCGACAGGCTTTTGCCCGACAAGGCCATTGACGTGATGGATGAAGTAGGGGCAAGAGTGCACCTGAAGAATATTAATGTTCCCAACGAAATAGTAGAGCTGGAAAAAAAGATAGAAGACATCAAGCAGGAAAAGAACAAGGTAGTAAAAAGCCAGCGTTTTGAGGAAGCCGCATCACTGCGCGACAACGAAAAAAGGCTGCAGGAAGACCTGGAAAAAGCAAAGGCTCAGTGGGAGGAAGAAAGCAAGCACAAACGTTACCCGATAGACGAAGAAGCCATAGCGGAAGTGGTGAGCATGATGACCGGCATTCCCGTAAAAAGAATGGTGCAGGCAGAAACAGACAAGCTCCGCCGCATGGCAGAAGACCTGGCAGGAGCAGTGGTAGGACAGGATGAGGCGATTCAAAAAGTTGTAAAGGCCATACAGCGTAACCGGGTAGGTTTAAAAGATCCTAAGAAACCCATAGGCACGTTCATTTTCCTTGGTCCCACAGGTGTAGGGAAAACAGAGCTTGCCCGTTCCCTGGCAAGATATATGTTTGACTCGGACGATGCGCTGATCCGTATTGACATGAGCGAATACATGGAGAAGTTTACCGTAAGCCGTTTAATTGGCGCCCCTCCGGGATACGTAGGTTATGAAGAAGGCGGACAATTAACCGAAAAAGTACGCCGCAAACCTTACTCCGTTGTGTTGCTGGATGAAATTGAAAAAGCACACCCCGATATCTATAATATTTTATTACAGGTATTAGATGACGGGCAGTTAACGGATGGACTGGGCAGGAAAGTGGATTTTAAGAACTCACTGATCATCATGACTTCCAATATTGGCGCGCGTCAATTGAAGGACTTCGGTGAGGGTGTTGGTTTTGCAACGGCAGCACGGCAGTTAAATTCGGATGAGAATAATAAAGCTGTGATTGAAAAAGCACTGAAACGTACATTTAGCCCTGAATTTCTAAACAGGATAGATGATGTGATGATCTTTAATTCGCTCAGCAAAGACGACATCTTCCAGATCATTGATATTTTAATGAAGGGCGTTATGAAACGTTTAAGCTCGCTTGGATTTTCATTAGAACTTACCCTGGATGCTAAAAACTTCATAGCGGAAAAGGGATACGACCAGCAGTTTGGCGCACGTCCGCTGCACCGGGCTATTCAAAAATACCTGGAAGATCCTTTGGCGGAAGAAATACTCAATACAAATGTAAAAGCGGGTGATATACTGATTGCCGATCTGGACAAGGAAAAATCTTTACTGAAATTTACCTTAAAGGAAGAAAGCAGGAAAGAAAAATCAGAAGCTTAATACATCATAAAAACAAGAAAATGCCAGCCTGCAGAGGTTGGCATTTTTTTATGCAATACTGAAAAACTGCCGCTTCCGTTCTTCTTTTTCATGCAGTATATATAATTTGCACTGTTTTAATGATGAAAAAAATTATTATTACCATAGACGGGTGGTCTTCCTGCGGAAAAAGCACATTAGCCAAACAACTGGCCAAGGCGCTCCGTTACGTGTATGTAGACAGCGGCGCCATGTACCGCGCCATTACCTTATATTTTTTGCGGAACATGGTAGACTGGACAAAAGAAAAACAGGTTAATGAAGCCCTGGAAAATATTGAGCTGGACTTCAGACCTAATGAAAAAAGCGGGGAAACGGAAATATACCTTAACGGGGAAAATGTAGAATATGTTATCCGCGATCTGATCATAGCAGAAAAAGTGAGTGAAGTGGCAACCATTAAAGCAGTGAGAACATTTGCCGTGGCACAGCAAAGAAAAATGGGAGAAAAAAAAGGCATAGTAATGGACGGCAGGGATATTGGCACCGTTGTTTTTCCTGAAGCGGAGCTAAAAATATTTATGACCGCTGATAATGCCATACGGGTAGAAAGGCGGTTCCGGGAGCTGTACGCCCAAAACCCCAATATTACTATTGAAGAAGTAAAGAACAACCTCGAGATGCGGGATTATATTGACTCGCACCGCGCAATAAGCCCTTTGCGAAAAGCGGAAGACGCGGTAGTGCTCGATAATTCCAATATCACCCCCGAACAACAATTAGAGCTGGCGCTCGGCTTTGTAAAGCAAAAAATATAAACAGGTACCCCATGGTTCAAAAAAAAATACGCGTGGCCGTAGTTGGATTCGGCATTTCCGCCAAAGTATTTCATCTTCCTTTTATTGATGCACTGACTGATAAATATGAGCTGGTAAGCATATTGCAAAGGAAGGGAAATGAAGCACATGAAAAATATCCCTCCGTAAAAATAGCAAGAGATATAGACGAGCTGGTTGCTGATCCTGAAATTGATTTGATTGTAATTACCACGCCCAACGATACCCATTTCCCCTATGCAAAAAAAGCGCTGGAAGCCGGTAAGCATGTAGTGCTGGAAAAACCATTTACCAATACCACCGAAGAAGCCAGGCAACTGGTAAATATAGCTGCAGGTTCAGGAAAAGTGCTGAGCGTATACCAAAACCGCAGGTATGTGAGCGACTTTCGTACCATGAAAGCCATTATAGACAAAAAACTGCTGGGTGATATACATGAATTTGAAGCGCATTACGATCGCTACCGTATGGAGGCGCGTCCAACAGCATGGAGAGAAGCGCCATTGCCGGGGAGTGGTATATTATACGACCTTGGCGCGCACATCATTGACCAGGCGCTGTATTTCTTTGGTATGCCCGCTTCCGTTACAGCCGATATCCGAATGCAACGCCCGCATGCAAAGGTGGATGATTATTTTAACCTGTGGCTCAACTACCGCTTTACCAAAGTGATCCTTCACGCCGGTATGCTGGTAAGAGAGCCCGGACCCCGGTATATGATACAGGGCACTTTGGGCTCATTTATTAAATATGGCGAAGATCCCCAGGAAGCCAGGCTCAGGGCGGGGGAACTACCCGTTGGTGAAGACTGGGGGCAGGAGCCGGAAGCAATGTTTGGGCTGATCCATACTGAAAAAGATGGAAAAATAATAAAGGAAAAATACCCTTCACTGAAAGGCAGCTACGCAGATTATTATAATGAATTGTATGCAAGCATAACAAACGGGCAGCCGGTAAAAGAAAAACCCGAGCATGGCTATAATATCATCCGCATTATTGAGCTGGCCATACAAAGCAACTACGAAAAAAGGACAATTGACTGCACCGGGCTGATGGATGTTGGATATTGAAAGAAGAACCAAAAGCCAAATAACAAAAGTCAAATAAAGCCTGTCCATCGTGGCAGATTCAAGTATTAAATCCGAAGCAGGAATTTCGAAATTCGAAGCGAAAATGACAATCAAAAGCAATAAACCACAAATCATAAAATCCGAAGTCGTAAATCCTAATCTGAAACGGCTTCCATTTTCAAATTTTCAAATTCCCACATTTTCAAATTATTCAAACTGCCATCAAACTGCACCCTCTTATATCACTATTATCTATACGCCCCAGTATTTCAAAGCTACCATCGGGATATAGTTTTCCTGCATCATCTGTAGCAATAAAAGAACAGGAATAGATATTGGCAAGGTCAATAATATTAACCACGCCGTTTGTTCCTTTGCCCGACGGGCTTAGTATTTCCAGCGGATCGTCTTCATTCCGGAGCAGCACTTTCATCCACGGGGGAGAGCGGAACATGCCATCTCCTTTGGAATAAGATTGCGACAATAGCTCGGTCATCCCATATTCTGAATGAATACACGGCAAATGAAACGCAGTTTTCAGCAGGCTATGCACTTCCTGCCTGGTCATTTCTGTTTTGCGGCCTTTCATACCCCCGGTTTCCATTACTATAGTATGCTTTAGCGGCATAGGATATTTTTCCGCAAAATCAAGCAATGCAAATGTTACGCCTATCAGCAGGGTTTTTTGCTGCTGCCGCTCTAATTGCTGCAAATGATCAGCCAACTGGTCGTATTCATATAAATAAAAGCCGCTTCTGTAATGTTTGCTTTGCCTGATCAGTTCATCCACCATCATTACCAGCGATGAATTTTGCCGCTCTAAGTAGGAAGGCAGTAAGCCAATAATACACCAGCCTTCAGGATCACCATAAAATTGCGCAAACCCTTTTAAAAAGCTCTCCGTATATATAGCAATATCTTTTACATAATGTTTGCTATTGATAGTTTGGGTTGTTCCGCTGCTCTCAAAGATCATTTGAGGCTCAAATGGGGTGGATTGAACGCGATGGGTTTTAAAAAAGCTGACCGGCAGGAAAGGGATCTGTACGACCCCTTCAACCTGCCCGGGATCAACCCCCAATGCATCTGCAAACTGCCGGTAAATACTGTTATTTTCATACTGGAAACGGAAGATATCAATAGCCAGGCTATCGAAGTCTGAAATGTTAAAATCAAATATTCGTTTGGCGGTATCGTTATATGGAGAGGGTTTATTCAAAGGGAATATTTACATTTGTTTTAATGAACAGGTATATGAGAATAAGTTTTGCAATATGCTTTATCATCTTTTTTACAGCTTCATGCGGCAAAGATAAGTTTAGCGACAAACCTATACTTAAATTTAAATCGGTAAGTCCCGGCCCCGTTGTCCCCGCCGGTTCTACTTTGACATTTACTTTTGAATATACTGATGCACAGGGCGACCTGTCGGATGTGCCGGTTTGTATTGAGAAGTTATCTTCCTTATCTCCCTGTTTTAATCCGGGACTTGACCCATCATTTCTGGATACTACCTTTTTTAGAATAGCGGATAATTTACCTCCTTCGGCTAATCAAAAAGGAGAGCTGATCATTACGTTAACCCCTATTCAATATGCGGGAGATAAAAGATGCAATGATTCCCAGGAGTCCGAGGACGCCGTTTTCAAATTCTGGCTCACCGACCTTGCTGGTAACCACAGCGATACCCTGGTGCTGGAACCCCTCACTATTCTAAAACAATAACTTGCCTGCAATTGCCGTAAATGTGCGCACCCTGTTTCGTTTTTTTATAAATACCAACCTGTATATCTCTTTTTGCGCTGTACTAATGGTAGAACAAACCAATCAATTGTTCTTTCTGACGTACGACAGCACTGTTTTTTACCTGTTTGTTTTTTTCGCCACTTTATGCAGCTATAATTTTCACTGGTTCCTTACTCCTCTTATGCCTTCAGCTTCTCCCCGCATTGCATGGAACCACCGTTACCGCATGCTGCTGCTCTGCATTTATATTGCTGCGCTGCTGCTTTCGCTTTATTTTGCCTGGCAGCTAAGAGATCACTGGCTGCCGCTAAGCATTGGCGTTTTTGCTACCTTTTTATACAGCGCACCAAAAATACCGCATAAATATTTTTCGCTGCTTTCCAAAATAGCCATAGGCAAAACCCTTTTCCTCACGTTTGTATGGATGTATGTTACTACGGCATTACCTGTGCTGGTAGCCGGTGCCGGTTGGACAACCCAACATACGCTTTTTTGCATCAGCCGTTTTTGCCTGATATATGCTATTTGCATTTTATTCGACTACCGCGACAGGGATGCAGACCGGGCACAGGGTGTTAAAAGTATGATCACCTGGATGAGTGAGAAAAAAATATTACTGATTTTCCTGATCTCCCTGGCACTGTTCGTAATGAGCACATTGGCATTGTATGGAAAATCATTCTCTATCTTTACCATTATCCTGCTACTTATACCGGGAGGCATTGTACTGGGTTTATATAATTATGCCAGGAAACATTTCAACGATTACCTGTATTATTTTGTGCTCGACGGGTTAATGGTGTTTTCTTCGCTTTTAACCCTGTTGTTCAGGATTTAACTATTTTTGACACTAATTCAATTGATAATGGCAAAAACTACAAAGGCAAAGCAAAAATCTATAGTAAACGACAGTTCCCTTCTTTTTCTTAAGAATTATTTGAATAATGCCTCACCCACCGGCTTCGAAAGCAGCGGGCAAAAGCTATGGCTTAACTACATTAAGCCTTATATTGATACGCATTTTGTTGACCCCTACGGTACAGCGGTAGGCGTGATCAACCCTGATGAAAAATTTAAAGTGGTGATAGAAGCACATGCAGACGAGATCAGCTGGTTTGTAAATTATATTACCAACGACGGGCTGATTTACCTGAAACGCAATGGCGGCGTGGATCACCAGATCGCCCCGGGGAAAAGGGTTATCATCCAGGGAAAAAAGGGATTGGTAAAAGCGGTGTTTGGATGGCCGGCTATACATACCCGTATGGGCGGAGGCGAAAAAGAAACACAGCCCAAGGTGGATAATCTTTTCCTGGATTGTGGCGCCAGGAATAAAAAAGAAGTAGAAGCTTTAGGCATTCATATTGGCGCTGTAGCTACTTACGAAGAGGGGTTTGATGAGCTGGCTTACGGCTATTACATTGGCAGGGCTATGGATAACCGTATAGGCGGCTTTATGATTGCCGAAGTGGCCCGCCTGCTGAAAGAAAACAGGAAAAAAATACCCTTCGGTTTATATATTGTAAATGCCGTACAGGAAGAGATTGGATTAAGAGGTGCGGAAATGATAGCCCGAAGGATAAAACCCGACGTGGCAGTTATTACAGATGTAACGCACGACACTACTACGCCTATGATCAATAAAATGATTGAGGGAGATGTTGCCTGCGGAAAGGGACCCTCGCTCGCTTATGGTCCCGCGGTTCACAACAAATTATTAGAGGTGGTGCAAAAGGTGGCGCAAGACAAAAAAATACCCGTTCAGTTGCGTGCGGTAAGCCGCAGTACCGGAACGGATACCGAATCATTTGCATATGCCAATGATGGCTGTCCTTCTGTGCTCATTTCCATACCGCTGCGCTATATGCATACTACAGTAGAAATGTTACACAAAGATGATATAGAAAATACAATCAGGCTCATATATGAAACCCTGCTTACTTTAACGCCTAAAACAAAGCTGAATTATTTTTAGGATCAGTTATTGCCATCACGTTCTTTATTCAAATTTTGCAACCGTTCATGATCCCTGTCGTATGCTTTAATGATAGCCTTAACCAGGCGGTGGCGCACCACATCATCTTCATCAAGCTCAATATGCGTAATGCCGTCAATATTCTTTAATATACGGGTAGCTTTTTCCAGTCCGCTGCGCTGGTGCTTGGGAAGATCTACCTGTGTAATATCTCCCGTAATAATAGCCTTTGCATTGGCGCCTATACGCGTTAAAAACATTTTGATCTGCAGGTCGGTAGCGTTCTGGGCCTCATCCAAAATAATAAACGCGTTATCCAGCGTACGACCCCGCATATATGCCAGTGGCGCTATTTCAATTACACGGGTGCTCATATAGTAACCCAGCTTATCGGCAGGTATCATATCGTCTAACGCATCGTATAACGGGCGGAGATAAGGATCAATTTTTTCTTTCAGATCACCAGGCAAAAAACCCAGGCTTTCCCCGGCTTCCACAGCCGGCCGGGTAAGAATGATCTTCTTCACCGATTTATTCTTCAAAGCCCTCACCGCCAATGCTACAGCGGTATAAGTTTTGCCAGTTCCGGCAGGACCAATAGCAAATACAATATCATTTTTATCAACTGCCGTTACCATCCGCTTCTGATTTGGCGTTCTGGCTCTTACACTTTTACCATTAGGACCAAACACCAGTATGTCGTTACTGTTGCGCTCTACAAAATGATCTACGGTTTCCGCATCGTCGCCACCCAGTATCTGCTCAAAATAATTTTCACTTACATGCCCGTTACGTTCAAGATATTGAATAAGCAATACGATCTTTTCCTTTGCCGATTCAATCTGTTCGGGGGCGCCGCTGAGCTTAATTTGTGTACCGCGGCTGAGAATTTTTAAAAGGGGGAATTTCTTTTTAAGAAGATCAAGCTTGCCATTGTTAACGCCAAAAAATTCAATAGGGTTAACGGTTTCCAGGTTAATGATTGTTTCTGTCAATTCAGTTCTTTTTATTTTTCACAAATAGTCGTTCAAAAATTACAGACTACCCTTTTCCATTATATCCAAATTTAAGGATTAGCGGTATATAAAATACAAAATTACTTATACACATTTGTGAAGACTTTTTTAAAACCTTGCCAGCATTTTAAAATTGAATAATCTTGGCGTTAACCGGTTAGGGATAGCATATACCGCATTGGAAAAATCTTTGATCAGCATGTAGGATATGGTATTGTCGCGGTCGAGCAGGTTAAACACTTCAAGGCTTGCCCATATATTATCGAATTTCCGGAAAGGATTATGACTTCTGCGGTTACTTTTGTCGCTGCTTAATAATAAAGCGCTAAAACCAATATCAACCCGCATATACGGATCAATAATTAACCCGTTCCGGTAGCGCACACTTCCGGGGATATTATAAGGCATATTGCTTCCGTAAATCATATTTAAATGCACCTTAAAATTCTTGTTGGTGCTTAAATAATCCTGGAAGAACATCCCAAAAGTAACCAGCCGGTCTGTGGGACGCCGCATCCATCCTTTATCAAAACGAACGCTGTCGGCAATTACCTGGTCATCGGTTTGCGCGGTTATCAACTCACCACCCGCATTTTTATACCGGTAATAATGAAAGTCGTTTATTTTTTCCATGCTGCGCATTAGTCCTATACTAACCCAGCTTTCCGCGTCTTTAACCAGTTCACTGAACAGGCGCAGCTCAATGCCCGTTGCATACGCTTTAGCGCTGTTATCGCCAAAATAACGGATCCGTACATTATCTATATCATAAGGATCAACATGATTTAGATGTTTATAATAAGTTTCTATTGTCATTCGTGAAGGGCGTTCCCATAATGTAAAATTATGGTCGGCGCCTGCTACTACCTGCCAGCTTCGTTGTGCTTTTACCGCTGTATTTACGGAGCCGTTGTACTTTCTCAGCTCCCTGTAAAATGGCGGCTGATCATAAGCGCCCGCCGCCAGCCTCAACACCCAGTCTTTATCTGTATCGGGCATCCACGACATTTGTAAACGCGGCGACAACAGGAACTCCTTGTTCAGCTCATTATAATTAAACCGTATGCCGCCCTGCACCGTAATATGCGATGCGGCGCCAAATGATATATTATCCTGTATATAACCCGAAAGCTTATTCACATCAAGATCGGTTGCTGATTTTCTTACAGTATACAATTGCAACTGCGCAGCCTGGTAAGGGAGGGTATAGCCTGCGGAATCCTGTGCTTCCCATTCGCTCAGCCGGTCAGTGATCAGTGTCTTTTCTGCACTTACACCCCATTGAACAAAATGCTTTTTATTATCCCACCCGCCTTTATGAGATATATTCCAGTTTTCTATAGCTAATGTGTTCCTGGCATGGTTGATAAATACCCCCGCACCCAGCGGGTTAATAATAGATCCAAAATCGGGTTGTGACTTATCAAAACTTCTTTCCCCAAACAAATACGCGCCGGTAATATCGTAGGCTTCCTGCTCCCTGTTTTCAAACCGGCTCAGCATCCACTTCAGTTTCAGTTTTTTGTTTACCTGCCGTACTACGCTTAGCCCAAGCATATTGGTCAGATACCTGTCCTGCTCCTTGCCGTCAAAATAAATATCAAGCCCAAGATTAGCGCTAAATAAAGGGGAAAGAACAGATGAAGTGAGTTTTGCTTCCTCAGGTATAAGCGTGAATTTTGTGCCCGACAAATTGCCGAGTAATTCTAATTGCCACTTACTGTTTATCTGGTAAGTAAACAAAGCCTGAATATCGGACGAAGAAGGAATATAATTACCTTTTGTTTCCTGTGTGCCCAGCAGGTTCCTGTTCGACCGGTTGCGTACTCCCACTAAATAGCTGAACTTTTCATTTCGCGAAACGCCCTCCACATGAAAGCCCTGTTCTAATAAGCTTATATAGGCAGATCCTGCAAAGCTTTTGGGCTTTTTATACTGAATATCAAGCACACTGCTCATTTTGTCTCCATACTTTGCCTGGAAGCCGCCATTGTAAAAGCTGAGACCACCGGTAAGCTCAGGGTTTATAAAGCTTAATCCTTCCTGCTGGCCGCTGCGTACCAAGTAAGGCCTGAAAATTTCAAAGTCATTTACATACACCAGGTTTTCATCATAATTACCTCCCCTCACCGTATACTGTGACGTAAGCTCATTATTGCTTCCTACAAATATTTTGATCAGGCTTTCCACGCCGCCGGTAGCAGAAGGAATGGTGAGCGCATGCTTTGGGTTAAGCCGTATGAGACCGGTTTCCGTTCTTTCCCTATCATCTTTCACAATTACTTCCTGCAGCATTTTGGAACTGCTTTCCAAACGGATTACAACCTTTTCGTGCTCGTTTTCACTGAGATAAAAACTACGCTGAACCGTATGGAAACCAGTGGAGGAAAAGGTGAGCGCTATGGCTTTTCCGGCAGGTACTTTTATAGAGAAGCTACCCGAATCGGAGGTTAATACCCCTGTTTGACTGCCTGAGACAGTGACCGTTACCTTAGCTAATGGTCTTTCCGCTGCATCTACCACTTTACCGGAAACAACAGCAGCTTTTTGTTGTGCCTGCAGCATAGAAGATATCAGCATACAAAACGCGACAAATAATGTTCTGGTAGCAGGCATCAGCAAATTAACTGGTTTAACAGGACAATATTACATAAATCATCATGATTATGGAATTCGTTCGTTTTAGCAAACAATAGTGTTAACGGTAGAGCGATCAAATCATTATTAATTGTTCCTGTAACTTTTGCAAATAGCATGGCTTAGTTGTATTTTCGGCACTATCAATTCAACATCATGCAAGCACCTAACATGTTAAGGCATGCCGCATTTTTGGCTATATTAACCGGTATATTGCTCCCTTCATTTGCGCAAATTGCCACGCCGGGTCAGCCCTTGCCTGCCTGGAAAGAAGGTTACCTCGATCTGCATCATATTAATACCGGTTGGGGTGATGCCGCGTTTTATATTTTCCCCGATGGCACTACCCTGCTTTTTGACGCAGGAGAAATGAACCCAACAAGTAACCGCGCCTTTACGCCCCGCAACGCCGCTATGCGGCCCAATTACAGCAAAAGAGCGTATGAATGGATTGCGGAATATATCAGGAAGGTATCGCCGTTAAAAGATAAAGCGGTAATTGATTATGCTGCTATCTCCCACTTTCATGATGATCATTTTGGAAGCTGGTATCCCGGGGCGAAACGGTCGGCAACCGGAAAATACAGCCTGAGCGGCATCACGGGAGTTGGGGAGCTTATTCCTATACATTATTTGTTAGACAGGGGATACCCCGACTATAATTACCCGTATGATATAAAAAAGCATAAAGACAGGTTCAGCGGCGAAATTAATTTTGGTAAAACGATGCAGAACTACTTTGATTTTATTGCTGCGCAGCAACAAAAAGGAATGAAAGCAGCGCAGCTTAAAGCCGGCAGCAACAGCCAGATACAAATGAAATACCATCCCCGGCAATATCCATCTTTTTATGTACGGAATGTAAAAGCAAACGGGCAGATATGGACAGGTAAGGACAGCAGCGTTGTTTCCTTTTTCCCGGCCATTGATACCGGCAACCCCCGCAGTTGGCCAAGTGAAAACGGGCTGAGCCTTGTATTAACATTGCATTACGGGCCGTTTACCTATTATTCCGGCGGCGATTGCGGCGGCATTGTATCTTATGGCGATGAATGGTGGAAAGATGTGGAAACCCCGGTTGCCAAAGCCGTGGGAGAAGTGGATATTGCCACATTAGACCATCATGGCAACCGCGACGCGGTAAACGAGTTCCAGGTTAAAACTTTTAAGCCCAGGGTATGGATCCAGCAGTCCTGGTCGTCCGATCACCCGGGAGAAGAAGTGCTGCGTCGTTTAACCACGCCCTATTTGTATGAAGGCCCGCGGGACCTGTTTACCACCAATATGCTTGACGCGAACAAATACGTAATAGGTACGCTGGTTGACCGCTCTTACAAAAGCCTGCAGGGACATATTGTAGTGCGGATATTGCCGGGAGGCAGGGAATATTACGTGATCATATTAGACGACAGCCGGGAAGATATGCCGGTAAAAGATGTGTTCGGGCCGTATACATCAAAAGTGAAATGATAAGGAATTTTTTATCTGCTCTTAAAAATAAAATACGACACTTTACAAAAGCCGGATAAGGTGCACTGGCAATTTTCAATTATCTTTACTTGTTCCTGCTAAGGAACTGAACTCACTGAAATAACATAAAATACTTATATCATTTGCGTTTTACAGAATTTAACTTTCACCCCAACCTGCTGGAAGGAATAGAAGCCTCGAACTATGAAACAGCCACCCCGGTGCAGGAACAGGTTATACCTCCCATACTGGCTGGAAAGGATATCATAGCTTCAGCACAAACCGGCACCGGTAAAACAGCCGCATTTTTGCTCCCCATCATTCATCGCCTGCTGGAAAAAGATACCGCCGGGGATGTGCGGGCACTGATCATTGTGCCTACACGGGAGCTGGCAATACAAATTGCCCAGCACTTAGAAGGACTCACGTATTTTACTTCCATCAGCTCACTGGCGGTGTATGGCGGCAGCGATGCACAGAATTTTGTTGGTGAGAAAAAAGCCCTGCAGATGGGCGCCGATATTATTATTTGTACGCCCGGCCGTTTTATAGCCCATCTTAATATGGGCTATGTATCTATAAAAGGACTACAATTTCTGGTATTAGATGAGGCAGACCGTATGTTAGATATGGGCTTCCAGGATGAAATCAACAGGATCATTACCCAACTGCCCTCAAAACGCCAGACCTTATTGTTTTCGGCAACCATGCCTCCCAAAATAAGGAAATTGGCGCAGCAGATCCTTGTTAACCCGGTAGAAATTAATATCGCAATCTCCCGCCCACCCGAAAAAATTGTACAACGGGCTTTTATAGTATATGAACAGCAGAAGCTTCCGCTGGTAAAATATTTATTAACCAAAACGCCTTATAAAAGTGTACTGATCTTTTGCAGCCGTAAACAAAATGTAAAAGTGCTGACAAGAATGCTAAAACAAAACGGTTTTGTAGTGGAAGAAATGCATAGCGACCTGGTGCAATCGCAACGCGAAAATGTGGTGAACAGCTTTACCAGCGGGCGCATACCCATACTGGTGGCCACCGATATTTTAAGCCGTGGGATTGATATTGATACCATTGACCTTGTTATTAATTACGATGTGCCGCGTGACGGGGAGGATTATGTGCACCGCATTGGCCGAACAGCAAGGGCTGAAGCCGATGGCATGGCTTTTACGCTGGTGGGCGAAAAGGAACAAAACAGCTTTGCCGCTATTGAAGCTTTAATTGATAAAGAAGTAGAAAAAGCAGTATTACCACAATTCCTGGGGCAGGCGCCCGCATGGCAACCGCGTAAAAGATCCGGCGACCGGAAACCACAAAGGAAATTTTATAAACGAAAACCCGGGCAACGTTAAGTGTATCGCACCAACAGTAGGCGTTTGCCGGTAATAACCAATTGCCGTAAGTACCTAAAAAGCCAGCCTGTCATTAGCTGAAATACTTTCTATCAGCATTCTTATTTCATCCTTAGTTCTGCTCATTTTTATAGCCAGCCGCTCCAGCAATTCCTCTTCCTTTCCCGGCACATATAGCAAATCTTCATCTGTAAGCCTGTAATCATTCTCCTTCAGCAATTCCTTTACATAATCCCATGGGCGTTCCAGTTTTAATGCATACGTTCCCATAAAGTGTTTTATCAGCTAAATCAACAATATTCACGCCATTATTGCGCGTTGCCCTATCGTTAAAATCGGGTATGTCAGGTTAGCTCACGGTATATGGGCTAAAAAAAAGGAAACTGAAACGAATTTCAATTTCCTTGATCTCATTATTATTCAATCTTGTTGTGCCGATGGTTATGAAGCGTTTCGCAGGTAAGAATTGTTCAATCCAAAGCTGTTATCTCTTGTTCTGAATCCTGAACGGATCCTGCTAAGGCTTTCTTTAGTAATACCCAGAAAAGAAGCGAGATAGGTTAGTGGTATACGCTGCAAAGCTTCAGGCTGCTTTTGTGTAAAATAATGGTAGCGGTCTGCCGCTTCCATAAAACGGGTAGCAAAAAGGTTTTCCTGCATTTCCATAATAAAGATGCTCATGATAGTGCGGTTCAGCTTGTCTATTGCGGCATACTGACGGCCCAGGCTCAGCAATTCGTTATAAGGTATTACACCAATAACCGAATCCTCCAGGATATGCATGGTTTCTCTTGCGGGTGTATTAAACAATAAACAATGAAGAGAAGATATGATATGATCATCATATCCCAGCCAGGTAGTGTGCTCCTTTTGTGTTGCTTTATGAAAAAGCCGGTAAGAGCCTTTTACAATCACAAAAAGATCGCCACAAAACTGATCCTGCTCAAATACATGATCATTTTTGCGATACTCCTTTAACGTAATAATACGCTGCAGCGCCTGCTGGCTGGTGTCATCCAATGGAGTATACTGCTGGCAAATAGCTATAACCTTCTCCATAGTGTTGGGTTCAATTAAAGTAAATTTTTTCACGGGGGTAGAAATTAAAATTCGATAAAAATGAAATTATCATACATTAAACGGGTACACAAAACTATTATTATGAGGTTTGTTATTTTCTGTAGCGGCATTACCTTATGCTAACAGAAAGCAGCAGCAATCTGCATTACATACAAAAAAACATGATGTGAATGCGGGGTTATACGTAGCGGATTATGGCATATCTACCATTGAACACCAGTATTTTATATATGCTTCAGCCGGTGTATTACTTCCCGGGGATCCGGGGCATTAAAAATGGTGGTGCCGGCTACCAGCGCATGTGCTCCGGCTTCAATAACCGCATGAGCATTTTCAACTGTAATGCCTCCATCCACCTCAATAATCGTATTGAGCTTCAACTGATCAATGCGCTGGCGGAGCAACTGTATCTTGGTTAAGGTGTGTGCTATAAACTCCTGTCCGCCAAAACCCGGGTTTACGCTCATCATGCAAATAATATCAGTGTATTGAAGAATGTCCTGCAATAACTGGACAGGGGTATGAGGGTTAATAGCTACGCCCGCTTTCATTCCCAGGTCTTTGATTTGCTGAATATTGCGATGCAGGTGCGGACAGGCTTCATAATGAACAATAAGATGATCGGCGCCCGCTATTTTAAAATCGGCCGCGTACCTGCCGGGCTCTTCGATCATTAAGTGCACATCGCAGGGTTTGTTTGTGGCTTTACGGATCTTTTCAACTAAAGGCATCCCAAAACTGATATTGGGTACAAAACGCCCGTCCATTATATCCAGGTGAAACCAATCTGCATCGCTTTCGTTCAGCATATCGCATTCTTCCTGCAGCTTTAAAAAATTACAGGCTAATAAAGAGGGAGATATTACCGGCATAGCATGGCTTTAATTTATAATTTACTGGCGATCAGGCAAATTAAACAAATCGGCCGGATTTTCCATCAGCTTCTCCCCTCCTTTAACGGCACCTAACCCCTACCCTTGTCCTTCTTCTTTTTCCTGCCTGGTCTCCGCCTCCATTTTGAGGTGGTTGATGCTGACATTCAATTCAAAGCCAATTAACAGGATGAGAGAATTAAAGAAGAAGGAGGACATCAGGATGATTACCGTGCCTATGGAGCCATACACTTTGTTATAGGTGCCAAAATTATTAACCCAGTAGCTGAACAATATGGTAAGCAGGATGATTAAAGAGGTAGCGAGGATCGTTCCGGGTGAATTGACATTCCATTTTCGCTGAATAGCGGGCGCAAAACGGTATATCAGTCCGATAGCATAATAAATTAAAGCTATAATTACAATCCAGCGCAGTGAACTGATCCACCAGCGGATTGTGTCGCTTTCTATATTCATCCAGCGTAAAACACTTCTTAATATACTGCCCTGTGAAATCAGCAGCAGGATAGATGCCATAAATATGGTGGCGATAAAAAAGGTAAGTTTTAATGCAGTGCCCCTGCTTTGAAAAAAATTTCTTTTTTGCCTGTACATCACATGTAAAGAGCGGTTAAAGGAATTCATTATTCCCAGCATTGCATTGGATGCAAAGAAACCTGCTGTAATAAAACCTATGGACAGTAATCCGCTGCGTGGTTTTGTAAAATCTACTATAAAATCCCTTACCCATATATACGTATCACGGTTAGGGGTAAGGTCTCTTATTAGCCGAAGCAGCTCTCTTACAAAATCCTGTTGCCCGGGCAGGTAAGGCACCAGCGTAAATAAAAAAATAAGAAACGGGGGGATAGCCATTAACAGGTTAAATGAAATGGCCGCCGCTCTTATATTCAAACCTTCCTTTTTAATTTGCCTCAGTAAAAACAATACAACATCATACAGGGGCAATCCCTGGAAACCCGGCAAGATCAACTGCTTTGACCGGGTTATTATAAAATCAACAGGCCGCGATGTTATAATAATGCGTTCAAGCTTCGTCATACCATCTAAAATACTTATTTTATTTTTAAACGGTTCAATGCCTTCTGATACGCTCTTGCATTTCTGAAATGCTCTGTATCCGTAACCGCAAAAGCATGATAACCCGAAAAATCGGGCTTTGCACAGAAATAAAGATAATTGGTAGCAGCCGCATCAAGCGTTGCATCAATTGTTTTAACGGAAGGCGTACATATTGGTCCGGGTGGCAGGCCTTTATTTTTGTATGTATTATACGGTGATTCAGCGCTTTCACTGATCATTTTCAACGTAACTCTCCTGGCAGCAAAATTCCTGCTGGCAAACTTTATAGTGGGGTCGGCGCCAAGCGGCATACCTTTATTGAGCCGGTTAATATATACGCTTGCCATCAGGGGCATTTCATCGTACTTATTGGTTTCTTCTTCAATTACAGATGCCAGAATATACACCTGTTGCGGTGTTAGCCCCAGGTTGCGTGCCTTTTGCACCCTTTCTTCTTTCCAGAATTTTTTTTCTTCGTTATAAAGCCTGTTAAATAACGCCGCGGCAGTGGTGTTCCAGAAAAAGCTGTAGGTATTGGGTATAATGGCCGTCATTACATTACTGGTATCCAATCCTTTGCTTTGCAGTGAGTCATTGTTGTTCAGCAAGGTTATAATGGCAAGAGAATCACATTCCAGCCGCTGTCCTGCAAAACGGGCAAAATCTTCTTTGGTTCTGAGCTTGGTTATCACAAGGTTTACCGGTGTTTGTTTGCCGTGGCGAATTGTTTGCACGATGCCCCAAATACCCGCCCCTTTCCTTATTTCATATTTGCCCGCTTTTATTTTGGGGGGCAGGTTTAATTTTTTTGCGATGAATGAGAACAGACCCGGATCTTTGATCACACTGTCTGCCCGGAGGGTTTGCATTACATTTTCAAAACTGCTGCCCGTTTTTATGTAGAGCGCATATTTGTCTTCTTTAAAAGCGGTGTTGCTGCCCGTTACCTTCCATGCCAAAAAAAGGATCACTACAAGCACTAAAATAAAAAGGGATACTAATAATTTTCTAAACATCATTTACCGTGATTGCTGGTTTCAATAAGTAAGTTGAAAATAAACAAAAAACCCTGCCGGTAAACAACAGGGTTACTATAAAATTATTTTCAATAATGAATTATGGTTGAGGTTGCGCAGGAATCTCCTGGGGTGTTGTTTGTTGTGGCGGAGGTGCTACCGGTAAAGATTGCTGCTGTTGCTGGTTGGTGTTGATGCCTTTAATAAACTGACTCCCCCCGTCACCGGAGCTCATAAAAAAGGTAGAAAAGAGGCAAAGCACTCCTATTATGGCCGCGAATATCCATGAACCTTTTTCCAGCACATCCGTGGTTTGCTTAACACCCATAAACTGGTTACTAAAGCCCGCAATACTTCCGGACAATCCGCCCCCTTTAGGGTTTTGAATTAATATGATAAGACCCAGTACCACACTGCATATAATAATCAATATCAAAAACAAAAGCGTCATATCAGGTTTCGTTTAATTTGGAAATTCTGGCTGCAAAATAAGCTCTTTTATTGGGATTGAGCAAACTTAATTTCTGGTATACCTCTGCTGCTTTATTCCGGAGTCCCTGCCGGGCGTAAACTTCAGCCATAGCCTCCGTTACCACATCTTCCAGTTCATTGGAGTGTTCTGCTATGTGCTGGATAACCGAGGAGGTTTGGGTATCCATTTCCTGCTCAAGCTTCTCGGGATGAATCCGTTTCATGGTTTTAAGCCATTCAGTAAAACTCCGCAATTTTTGGCTTAATTTATCCTTACCATCCTCATTGCCCAGTTTTATACCCTGTGATGCAAAGTAATCAACAGCATACAAGGGTTCTATGGGTATAAGCGGCAAACTACCGGCATCAGGGAACGACAAGCTGTCGGGCTTGATGAGCTGTGATGGCAGCGTTGTTTTCTCCGGCGAAACGTCTGCGGGCTTTTCAATATCCGGGCTTTTCGTATTCGCTGGTTCCTCCTGCTGCAAAGCCGCAGGTGGGGTTTCTGCTGCTACAGGGAAAGTTTCGGATATATTGGAATAAATATCTTCCTGTAGTTCGGCAGGAATGACTTCCTGAGCCACGAATTCCTGTTGAGTAGCAGGAAGCGGTGCTTCTTCTGCAGGCGCCTCAGGCGATGGCTTTTCCAGAAATATACTTTCGTTCTCCGGGGGTTCACTGTTCGTTTGCAAATGAATGGTTTCCCCGCCCTGCGTAGAAAGTTCAGGCAACACTGCATCAACTTCCCCTGGCAAAATATCGGAAAGAGCCTCTTCCGGCTTAGGTTGAAATGGAATTTGTTCTTCATCTCGGGGTTCAGGCTGAACCGCCGGGAGGTATTCCTTCCCTGTCCCGGGCACGGAAATCGCGCTTTCAAAATCATCAGCGGAACTGTTTTTATCAACAGCTATGTCAAAGTATGTATCATTTGATTGTCCGGTTGTATAGCCAGGCAACCCGGCATTATCCCCGTGCTCTATCAAAGTATGCGGCGGCACTTCTTCCTGTACAGGCCGGGATAAAGTATTTTCTTCAGGAAATTCTTCCGAAAGCACAACATTATTTTCCTCAGGTATCTCTTCTGAAACGGATACTGTTGCGATTGGTTGAGATGGCAGAACATGTACGGGTTGCTCTTCAACAATATGCTCTCCTGCATCTTCATTTTTAAGATCAGCTTCCTGATCAGACAGTAATAAATCATTCAGCCAATGCGGGTTACTGAAAAAAACAGCTGTTTTTGTAATCTGAGATTTGTATGCTGCGTAATCGAGCTGCCTGTATTTTTTTGCAAGGAGGTATTGAAGCGGGGCAAAATATGGATACTGACCGGTTAATTGTTCCATGCTCAATACATCTGCTTCTTCCAGCGTGTCTGCGCAGAAGATTTTTTGCAGCAAATGATCGAAATCAGGATTCATTGGCATGAAGATACTATCCTTTACCAGTTAGAGAATATTTTATTGAAAATATCATCCGATATATTTTTTAATATATCATCCATCAGGCGGTTCTGCGCATCCGTAAAACTGAGTGAAGCTGAAAAAGGGAAATTCCTCGTGATGTCTGTCTCAAAATTCTTTTTTTCATCCAGCCGGTTTTTGAATATGACATGCACCGTTACATTCAGGTTGTTACTGGATGCTTCTTTTCCCGAAATACCTGAAGTATTTACTGAAAAGTCTGTTATATAGCCTCCTATATCATAATGCGCCTCATCGCCGTTGATGATGGTTAAACGGGTTTGTCCTGTTATTTTCTGTCGCAGCTTGTCGGTTAACTGGGGACTCAGTTGCGGGTTAATATACCGGGCCCTGTTCTCGATATAATTTACGCTCACCGTTTTCACTTCAGGAGGTATGCTTACATCTTTAAAAGTATAATTACAGGTAGCCTGCACCGATACCAGGGCAAACAATATGAAGAAGCTTCTTTTCAGCATCGTACTATTCATTAATATCGTATTCTTTCAGCTTTCTGTATAGCGTTCTTTCGCTGATACCCAGATCAGATGAAGCATCTTTGCGCTTGCCTTTATGCTTTTTCAGCGCTTTAACGATCAACTCCTTTTCTTTATCCATAATATTAAGTGATTCTTCTATTTCCTCATGATCATAAATATCATTATTATTAATAAGCACAGGCTGGGAAGCCTGAACCAAAGCCGGCGTTACATTTTTCTCTCTTTCCACCTGCTGGTAATCGCCGAGTAATGTTTCTTTGGTATAAGCAGCCATGGCACCGGCACGCTGTGGGTTTTGGAGGATATCAACAAACATCTTTTTCAGCTCGGTAACATCTTTTTTCATGTCAAAGAAAAGCTTATACAATATTTCTCTCTCATTGGCAAACTCAGCGTGCGATACGCTTCCGTTACTTCCAGCAAGCACAGGCATCCTGTTGGTATTATGCTCGGGCAAAAATTGACGTAGCTGTTTTGCCGTTATCAATTTATCCTGCGTAAGCACCGATATCTGCTCTGCAATATTCTTCAATTCTCTCACATTACCGGGCCAGGGATAACGAATTAACAGTTCCTTCGCTTCGTCATCCAGCTGTACAGACGGTGTTTTGTAGCGTTCTGCAAAGTCGGCAGCGAATTTCCTGAATAAAAGGATGATATCTTCCTGACGGTCTTTCAATGCAGGCACGCGTATCGGAACCGTATTGAGGCGGTAATAGAGATCCTGCCTGAATTTTCCTTTGTGTGTATATTCCAGCAGGTCTTTGTTGGTAGCCGCTATAACCCTCACATCTGTTTTCTGCACTTTGGATGATCCTACACGGATATATTCTCCTGCTTCCAAAACACGCAATAAACGAGCCTGCGTGCCTAAGGGCATCTCCCCTATTTCGTCTAAAAAAATGGTTCCCCCGTTTACCGTTTCAAAATATCCTTTCCGGCTGTCAACGGCGCCGGTAAAGGATCCCTTTTCATGTCCAAACAATTCCGAATCAATAGTGCCTTCCGGAATAGCCCCGCAGTTTACTGCTATAAATGGGTTGTGTTTGCGGGATGACAGGGCATGAATGATTTGCGAAAATACTTCTTTACCCACCCCGCTTTCTCCATAAATAAGCACGGTAAGATCGGTGTTGGCCACCTGTGCAGCCACTTGCAGGGCATAGCTCAATGCAGGCGAATTACCTATTATACCAAACCTGTTTTTTATTGATTGTATATCCATTTTGTATGGCTGTTAAAAGGAGTTGGCAATGTTATATGATCTCTCCCAATAAGGTTGCTTTTGTGCAGTCTGTTACCTTCACCTTTACGTAATTACCCTTTGTATATACATGGCCGTTTTTTGAAAAAACGATCACTTTATTTTGTGACGTTCTTCCCATCCAATCTTCATCACTTTTTTTACTGTTGCCCTCAATTAATACTTCAAAAGTTTTGCCCAGGTCTTTCTCATTGCTTTCCTTAGATAACCGGTTTTGCAGATCCACAATTTCCTGTAACCTTCTTTTTTTATCAGCTTCCGGCACATCGTCTTTATATCTTCTTTGTGCAAGTGTGCCCGGTCGTTCGCTGTAAAAGAACATATAGCTCAGGTCGTACCTGCTATATTCCATTAACGAAAGCGTATCGTGATGATCTTCTTCGGTTTCCGTACAAAACCCCGCGATAATATCACTGCTGATGCCACAATCGGGGATCATTTCCCGGATGCGGTTAATTTTAGCCATATACCATTCCCGGGTATAGGTACGGTTCATCATTTGCAATATGCGGGATGAGCCGCTCTGTACCGGAAGATGTATGTATTTACAAATATTTTCATGCCGGGCTATAACATGCAGTACGTCGTCGGTAATATCTTTAGGATGCGAGGTAGAGAACCGGACACGCAGCAGCGGCGAAATTTTTGCTACCATTTCCAGCAGCCGGGCAAAGGTTACTGCAGCGGAGTATTTTTCTGAAGTGTTCCCTGCTGCTTCCGGTGTAAAATAATAGCTGTCTACATTTTGCCCCAACAGCGTTACCTCCCTGTACCCCCGGTCAAATAGATCCCGGCATTCTTTTATTATGGAAAATGCATCCCTGCTCCTTTCCCTTCCCCGGGTAAACGGCACCACGCAAAAGGTGCACATGTTATTGCAGCCCCGCATGATGCTTACAAAACCTGATACGCCATTGCTGTTCAGCCGTACCGGAGAAATATCGGCATAGGTTTCTTCGCGGCTGAGCAATACATTTACGGCTTTCTGACCTCCTTCGGCTTCTTCTATTAAGCCCGGAAGGCTCCGGTAGGCATCCGGACCAACAACAATATCTACCAGCTGTTCTTCTTCAAGAAGTTTTGATTTCAGTCTTTCGGCCATGCAACCCAGTACGCCTACCAGCAGGCCGGGCTTGGCCTGCTTAATTTTCCGGAATTCCGTAAGCCGTTTACGAACGGTTTGTTCCGCTTTTTCGCGGATTGAGCAGGTATTCAGGAACACCAGGTCTGCTTCTGCATAATTCCGGGTAGCACCAAAACCCGAATCATTCAATATGGAAGCTACAATCTCACTATCAGAGAAATTCATCTGGCAACCATAGCTTTCTATATAAAATTTTTTTTTATACTGTGCAGGATCATTTACAAACGGGGCATATGCTTCTCCCTGCCTGTGCCCATCATGTACTTTTTGTGTCAACACATCTAACATATAACGTTCTGAACTTTTGAAGAGGCAAAGATAACCAAAAGGGCATTAAAAAAATGCCAGTTTGGCAGGAAATCTACTATTTGTAATTACAACCTTAGCTACAGAAGAACAAGTACAGAGTGTGGAAAGAAAATGCACAAAATAGCCGAATATGAAAAACACTATTGCTTACAGGAAGTTTTTAAAATAGAAACAATCTCCTTTAAAAGATTCAGCTAGCTATGTAACTTCACCAAGTGCATCTTATACTAATAAATAACTAATAAATAAGCGAAGGTTTGTTTCCGCAAGGAACGGAAAACAAAGCGGCTGTTTCTGATTTCCAGAACAGCCGTTTTGTTATTTAGCAACGAGATAATTGTTACTTAAACCTTACTTTAAGTTTTCCGCCTCCAACAGTTTCAAGTAATGGCCCCCATGTACCAGTCAAAGTTCTGTGTTTAAGTGTACTAATGGTGGAATACCTTTCCTGTTGTGAAAAGGCATAATAAGTTTTAAGCATATTGTTATTATATTCCCATACCCCGTATGCTTTCTCCGCATTAGCGGTATCAGCACTATTCATGTAAACAGTCATCGTTGAATCTGCTTTTAACATAAAAGCATAATCAAAATTAGGCTCATTAGCTCCTGCTCCATATTTCCCCACCCAATATCCGATAACAGTAGTAAGAGGTGGGAGATTAGCATCATCATCCTCTTCATTATTTCCATCATTTTTGTCTTTTTTACACGACAAAACCAGGATGCAGGGTGCAACTATAAATAGCAGAAAAAATAGATTTTTTTCATTACAACAAATTTATGTTTGCAAATTTATACGTATTTAAAAATGTTACGGGTTGATTATTTTATGGATGAGATACCATCAATTCAAAAACAATTAAAGTCGCTTTTTATTGCATTATCAGATCAGCTACATCTTCCAGTGACGAAAAAACAGCGTCAGTCGTTGCATCCGGCAATACGGGTGCAGGCCGGTTAGACGATATAAAAAAAGTATACATTCCTAATTTTTTACCAAATATCATATCATTTATCGTATTGCCGATCATTAAAGACCGCTTAAATTCAATTTCAGGAAAATCCTTTTTAGCCTGTAAACCCATTCCGGCATTGGGTTTCCTGCATGGGCTTTCCGCTTCCATATCAATACAATAATAAATTTCATCTACCCTTCCGCCATTCAACTTAATCATTTCCAGCATATTGAGGTGGATGTTTTTTAAATCCTGCTCCGTCATTAATCGCTTACTCACCCCCCGTTGATTCGTAACAATAAAAATGCGGCCGAACCTTTCAGAAAAAACGCTCAGCGCTTTCAGTACTCCGTCATAAAATTTAAAATCTTCCCAACGCGTAATATAGGAACCCACCGTTTCATAATTGATCACTCCGTCACGATCCAGGAACAATGTCCAGCTTTTATCAATTTTTGTAAGATCAATCATATATTAAAAATTTCTGACAATCCGCTTTCTTAAATCTACCCAATCAAATACCAAAAGACTGGTTTACAGTTCTCAACTTCTGCTGTCAGGACGTAATTCAATCAGGGCCCTTTCATAATCTTCGGGTATACCTATATCAATAAAATAAGCATCCTCCGCCACACCAAATATTGTTCCTTCCGTATAAAACCGTTCCAGGTAATCTTTCTCAAAAGAAAATTTCACAGACAACTGCCTGCTCATAAACGCAGGCACATGTAAAGCGTAAACGCCTCCGTTAATAAGCCCTTCTGCAAAATATTGTTTCTCTTTAAACCTATGAACAGAAAGGTCTTTATTCAGCTCTACCATACCGTAACGGCTAAACGCTTTCATAGGTTTCAGCGCCAGTGTACAATGCGCTTTTTGCTGATAGTGAACAGCAGCTATATCCTGCACCTTGATGCGGAACAAAGTATCCCCGTTCACTACCAGTACGTCTTTTTCAACCGCTTTTGAGCATGCTAACCGGATGGCGCCTCCCGTGCCCAATGGCTCCTTTTCGATGGAAAGCCGGTAACTATCTGCCGGAAGCACTGTTTGAAGATAGGATTCAAACACCTCACTTTTATATCCTAACGCAAATATAAAATTCCGGATACCCTGCTCCCGGAAATGTGCAATTACATAATCAATGAACGGCACGCCGTTTACGGGAGCCATACATTTAGGCAGGTTGGGTACTGCACTCCGCAAACGCGTACCTAATCCTCCCGCAAGAATAATAGCTTTTGTAATGCTGACAGACATACCCCGTTAATAGAATCAATGAACAAATTACTGACCGTTGAAATATTTTTCCTCTACCAACTGGCAAATAATATGTCCCAGCAAAATGTGCGATTCCTGTATGCGGGGTGTATCTGCCGACGGCACATTAATGAGATAATCGCTGAGTGCTTTCATTTCACCGCCGCTTTCTCCGGTAAAACCCACGGTAATCATGCCATTGGCCTTAGCCTGCTCAAAGGCCAGCACAATATTTCTGGAATTGCCGGAGGTGGATAATCCCACCAGTATATCGCCTTTATTTCCCAATCCCTTTATTAGCCGGGAATAAATTACATCGTAGCTGTAATCGTTGGCTACGGCTGTAAGATAAGACGTATTGGCATGCAGGGCTTCCGCAGGAAGCGCATCCCTGTCAATATAAAAACGACCACTGAATTCTGCAGCTAAATGCTGTGCATCGGCAGCGCTGCCACCGTTGCCGCAGAACAATACCTTATTGCCCTGCTGAAAAGCTTTCGTTATTACTTCCGTTACAGCTTCCACCGTTTGCAATAATGTTTCATCAGCCCATACCTGCTGCTTTACTGCTATTGATGCGGCAACAATATCTTTTATTTTACCCAGCATATTTTTTGTTTAATAAATTGTCAACCCCGGAACCGGCATCACCTGTTCATCATACAGCCCAGGTGCTCAACCCGTTTTTGGTGAACGTATATTGTTTTACTTCTCCTCCAAACTGCTGCAGGGTTTCAATTACCTTATACCGGGTATTTCCCGGACAATAAAATATCATAAACCCGCCGCCGCCTGCTCCTGATATTTTTCCTCCGGAAGCACCTGCTTTTTTTGCAGTATAGTATATTTCTTCAATAAACGGGTTGGAAATATTAGCTGCCATTTTCCGCTTTTGTTGGAATCCGAAATCTAATATTTCACCGATCTCGTTAAGCCTCCCTTTCAGCAATGCTTCTTTCATCATCCGGCTTTGTTCTTTCAGCTGGTGCATCGCTTCTATAGAGCCTTCCTTTTTTTGCTGTACATTTTTTTGCTGTTCTTTAATGATGGCGGCCGATTCCCTGCTGGAAGCGGTATAAAACAATACTAAATTATTTTCGAGTTCGCTGAGGTATTCATACTTGATGCGCAGCGGGTTAACGATCACTTTATCTTCTTCATAAAATTCCATATAGTTAACACCGCCAAATGTGGCCGCATACTGATCCTGCCTTCCTCCGGCCAGGTTCAGATCATTACGCTCTATATGATAAGCATAATGTGCAATATCATATTCGCCTAAGGGCAGCTTCAGCATTTCTGCAAATGCACCTATAATAGCTACCACCAGGGTAGACGAAGTGCCCAGACCGGAACCGGCAGGTGCATCTACAAAAGTTTGTAATTTGAAACCGATGGTGGGTACGCCATAATCTTCCTGTATACGGTTATACACACCCTTTAACAGGTCAAGCTCACCATTTACCGGCAGAATTTTATTACATTGATATTGCAATATTTCTCTTCTGTCTGCGGCTTCCAGAATAATGATCTCCTCATTCAACGGTTCAATATTGGCATATGCGTATAAGGAAACCGTTGCATTAAGAATGGCGCCTCCGTACAAGTCGCAATACGGACTTACATCCGTTCCTCCCCCCGCTAAACCTATCCGCAATGGCGCCTTGCTCCTGTAGATCATTATTAATAATACTTAATTTATGTACAAATGTAAGCCGAATTTTCCCCCTCACCCTCTTTCCCTCTCCCCGCTGTGGAGAGGGACTGCGCTGAAATGCAATTCCGGGCCTTATGTTCTGCTATATCATCTTTATATATCCCAATATGCCATAACAGCATAAACAACACAGCTCCGGACATAAACCGCATTCCAACCGGCTCACCGCTTTCCCTATCTTTTGAATACACGCACCATTCACTACTCACCCACTCACCTCCTCAATCGCTTTTACCATATTATCCCAGGTATATTTCTTTTTTTCTTCAATCAGGCCCGGAATAAAATGATCTTCTCCCATTTCATAGAACCGAAATATCTTTACAGCTATGGAACCGGCATCAGGCTCCGCAACCAAACCGGCTTTACCATCCGGCACCATAGCAGTTAACCCTCCTACATTAGTTATAATCATGGGCGTTTCAAAGTGATAAGCCAACGGTGTTACACCGCTTTGAGTAGCATTGCGGTAGGGTTGTATTACCACATCAGCGGCACACAGGTAGTATTTCACCTCACTGTCGGGAACAAAATCCGTTTTTAGTATCAATACATCTTCAATGTCATTATCCTTAATTTGCCGGAGATAGGGTTTACTATCTTCATAAAACTCACCTGCTACCAGCAGCTTCACAGGCGGAGCTATTTGCACCGAAACTTTTTCCTTCACTATTTTCATCGCATCTAACAAAATATCAAACCCTTTGTATTTGCGGATAAACCCAAAAAATAATACGATCCTGTCATTTTTGTTTAAACCCAGCTTATGGCGTGCTGCTTCTTTGCTGATCTTCTCCCCGAAATTATCATACAGGGGATGAGGAACAAACCGTGCGGTTTTTTTAAATTCAATCATGCGCAGGTCGGCCAGCACTTTTTCGCTCATCGTAATAAATGCGTCCACCGCTTTTAAAAAATAGCGGGTAAAAGCAGTGTCGCCCGGCCTTTTTTCGTGGGGTATAATATTATCGGCAATACATACTATTTTACTCCGCTTATTTTTTTTAGCGACCCTCAATATTGTTCCCAGGCATGGCCCCATAAAAGGCAGCCAATACCGAACTACAATAATATCCGGTGAAAGCTTTTGCAGCTCCCTGCCAACGCTATACCAGTTAAAGGGATTAACCGAATTAATACGAACATGTATATCCAGCCCGGCAGGTGGCGGCTCAGATGAATATTGTGTTGTGCCGGGAAAAAGAAAACCGGGGTACTGTAATGAAAAGGTATAAATATGTGTATCCCATCCCTGCTGCTGAAATTCCTTCGCCAGTCGTTCATCGTATGAAGCTAATCCTCCGCGCAAAGGATGTGCGGGACCAATGATGACAATCTTTCTTTTCATTAGCACTTATATATACGATCAAACGCCCAGCTTCTTTTCTACCAGGTAAGTATTGCGTTCCGCAGAATTGCGGGCAATAAGCTCACCTGTAAATCCTGCTAAAAAAAGCTGCGACCCCAGCAAAAGCAGGGTTAGCGCAATAAAAAAAGCAGGACGGTTGGTTAACGCGTATTCGGGGTCAACAAATTTGCTGATAATAAGATAAATACTGAGCAATAGCCCGATAAAAAAACTCAGGGTTCCCCATAATCCAAAAAAATGCATAGGCTTTTTTCCAAACCTGCCTACGAACATAATGGAGGCAAGATCCAAAAAACCGTTAATGAAGCGTTCCCAGCCAAACTTGGTAACACCATATTTGCGCGGGCGGTGCTCTACTACTTTTTCACCAATCTTTTTAAACCCTGCCCACTTGGCCAGCACAGGAATGTAGCGATGCATTTCTCCGTATACCTCAATGCTTTTTATTACCTTGTTTTTATAGGCTTTTAACCCGCAATTAAAATCATGCAAAGGTATTTTAGACATGCGGCGGGTAACGGCATTAAAAAACCTGGAAGGAATATTTTTAGTGAGCGTACTGTCATATCTTTTCTTCTTCCACCCGCTTACCATATCATATCCGTCTTCCACGATCATTTTTCTCAGTTCGGGTATTTCATCAGGACTGTCCTGCAGATCCGCATCCATAGTAATCACCACTTCGCCCTGCGCCGCCCTGAAGCCTTCATTAAGCGCCGCGCTTTTACCATAATTACGCTGGAACTTAATGCCCTTTATGCACGAATGCCCTGTGCGCAATTGCTCAACAACACACCATGAGCGGTCTGTGCTTCCGTCATCTACCAAAATGATCTCATATGAAAACCCGTTTTCATCCATTATCTTCTGTATCCAGACACACAATTCAGACAACGACTCCTCTTCATTAAATAATGGGATAACAACGCTGATGTTCATGCAGAAATATTACAGTATTATTGAACAGCCGTTGGAAATTCCGGCTTTTTCTTTTTAATAATGGCAGCTATAATGACACTTATTATAAACCAGAAAATGCAAAAGAATGCCGCGCCAAGCATTTGCTTTCCGAAAGTGTAATTATTGCCCTTCATCATATCTTCTGTTGCTTTATCTATCTGATCCTGTGATGCGCCAAATTTTTGCATCATCTGCTGCGTCTTTTCTGCCGTTTCCTGCATGAGTGCTTCGCGGAATGGCACATCAATAAAGTTAAACAGCACATAACTAAATAAAGTACTGATTATCGTGCCAATGACAAAGGTTGTAAAAACCACTTTCAGGGCAGCAGCGAAATCAAGATAACCTTCATTCAGCTTTTTTTGTTTTAACCCCGCAAGCACAGCAATAATTACAGGTATTATAATACCGGCATAGGCTAAGGGGTTTACAAACCATTGTACACCTCCCAAATATAGCAAGAGGCTAAAAATAACAGATGCCAATCCGGATATTAGTCCGTAGGTAAGTCCCACGTCTGTTCGCTTTTTTTCCATAATTATTGTTTTGGTAAAAAATCAGGTGTTCAAAAATACCTTCTCTCCGTTAATTATCCCAATTACCTGTCCCTTAAGTTCTTTTCCTGTGAAAGGAGAATTTTTTGACTTTGACTGAATTTGTCTTTCTTCAAAGCGGTACGTTACTCCCGGGTTAAACAAGGTAAGGTCTGCAGGATGCCCTTCCTGTATAGCAGCAGCGGGTAATCCAAAAATTTTACGCGGGTTAGTGCTACACAATTCTACCCAGCGTTCGGTACCAATGCCTACGGCGCCTGCCACGCCAAAAGCCGTTTCCAGCCCTATCATACCATACCCTGCATATTCAAACTCGCAGGTTTTGCTATCCCATTCCTGTGGAAAATGATGAGACGCGATGCAGTCAATCCAGCCGTTGTTTACAGCTTCGCGTAATGCCTGCCTGTTTTCGGGGGTGCGCAAAGGAGGGTTTACTTTAAGGTTAGTATCGTAATTCACCAGGTCTTCATCACTGAAAAAAAGATGGTAAGGCGTAACGGAACAGGTTACCTGCAAACCCTTTTCCTTAGCCATTTTAATATGATCAACCGATCGTTGGGTGCTGATGCCTGTAAAATGCAGTTTGGATGCCGCATACTCTGCCAGTTCAATATCTCTTGCCACCATCATTTCCTCCGCGATAACCGGTTTCCCGGGCAGGCCCAGCCGGGTAGAAATAATCCCTTCATTCATTAGTCCATGCGTTCCGATACTCTTATCCTGTGGTATTTGTATGAGCACTCCATCAAAAGCTTTTACATATTGCAACGCTTTTAACAGAACGCCGGCCGACTGCACCGCATGGGTACCATCGCTGAAGGCTATGGCCCCGCTGGCGAACATATCGTACATTTCGGCAAGGTCTTTTCCTTCTGCATTTTTTGAAATGGCGCCTATGGGATGAATGTTCACCGGTAAGGACCTGCTTTTTTCTTTAATATATTCTACCTGCGATTTGCTGTGTACTACAGGATTGGTGTTAGGCAATACCAGCACATGGGTATACCCGCCTGCAGCCGCCGCTTTTGCACCTGTTTGGAGCGTTTCTTTAAATTCATAGCCGGGGTCGCAGAAATGCGCGAAAATATCTACCCAGCCCGGCGAAACCTGTAGCCCTGCGCGTTCAATAACAGTATCTGCTTTTTCTGTAATATCATCTGCTATGCGAACGATGACGCCACCGGTAATTAAAATATCCTTTTGCTGTCCGTTAAATGGAGAACCGGGCTGCGTAATAATGGCTTTGCGAATGAGGATAGTCATTGTGAAAAGTTCAGCGAAGATAAATGCTATTTATTGATTTTTTGAAATTGGAATTTTAAGCTACTTTTGCAGCCCGTTAACACAGTTCGGGACGTAGCGTCCCTCTGTAAGCGCATCCCGCCTGAGGGCGGGAGGGTCGCAAGTTGCTAAACTATATGGAACATGTTTTGGGTGTATATTATATACAGCAGTTCTTTACAAAAGTATTATGTTGGCAGTACAGAAAATGTTGAAAGAAGGATATACAAAGATACTTGCAGGATAATCATCTTGCATAGTGTTCGGGACGTAGCGCAGCCCGGTAGCGCACTAGCATGGGGTGCTAGGGGTCGCAAGTTCGAATCTTGTCGTCCCGACTCTTTAGGAGGTTGTTTCATTTACATTGAGACAACCTCTTTTTCGATTTGATATGTCCGACAGATGTATTTCGACAGCAGCATTCCCTTATACAATAAGAAATTATTTACACATCGGGGAATAGCGAAACAATTGTAGCCATCGGCAAAAACATCTTACCGCTATCACTAAGAAGAATAAAATCATATTGCTTATAAAATCTTACCGCTTCCTCATCCAGCGGGTCTACTATTACTGCCATTGATCCAACTTGCATTGAAGCGAAATAACTTCTTTTTAAGGCATCCATTAAAATCAGTTCTCCCAATCCCTGGCCCTGATAGCTTCTATTAATAGCTAATCTGCCTAATAATATCGCTGGCAGGTCATTGTATGAGGGAGGCAATTTTTTGATAATTTCCTGCGGCAGCATCCTTTTTTCAACAGAAGCGGTAGAAAGCGTATAATACCCTTTTATTTCTTTTCCATCACGAAGAATAAAACAAGCGGAAAGCCTCCTTTTCACTGCTTGCTTTGCCTGTTTATGTAAACAGGAATTAAGCAGCGGTTTCCCACAATTAAAATTTTCTTTATTGTGAGAAGTATCTAAAGGAACTGTTATGTAACTCATTTCTGCTTCACCAGTTTATTGTATTTTTTGGCAGCAACACTGAGTTTTTTACCGGGCACGGCCGGATTCATTATGGCCTCGAAGAAAATTTCCTGATCCCGCTTCGATGCAATAATAGAAGTATGTTTTTCTACAATTTCATCCGCCTTACTCTGCACAGAGTTAATAACAAATTCGGTCAACGTTCTATAGCCGCCTAAATTTGCCGCGTATTCGAAAAATTCTTTCTGAGCTTTGGAAAGTCTTGTGTCAAATCTGGCTATCCCTGATTCCATAATCTATGTTTTTTTATAACAAGTGTACGGAAAATATACGTACATTTAAAAAAAATAGATGAATTTTATCTTACTCCAATAAAATATGCTATAGGTGTATCTTTTACCACACAAGAAAATCAGAAACCAACGGCTACCTGTGTATTTTTATAAATAGAGGGGAGATCATTTATACAGTTCCAGAATATTTTTCAAATTTTCCAGTGTATCTGCTTCCGTTGGTTTTTTATCCTTGCGCCAGCTCAGGATACGCGGAAACCGTACAGCGATCCCCGATTTATGCCGGGCAGACTTATTAATACCTTCAAAACCAATTTCAAAAACCAGTTCAGGCTTAACCGTACGCACGGGCCCGAACTTTTCAATGGTATGTTGTTTGATGAACCTGTCTACTTCAGTAATTTCCTTATCAGTGAGTCCTGAATACGCTTTGGCAAACGGAATTAACGTATTGTCTGCATCCCATACAGCAAAAGTATAATCCGTATACAGCTCTGTTCTGCGGCCATGGCCTTTTTGCGCATAGATCAATACCGCATCAATGCTTAAAGGATTTACTTTCCATTTCCACCACTCCCCTTTTTTTCTGCCTGCCTGGTAAGCACCCGTTTTGTTTTTTAGCATAAAGCCTTCTGCGGCATGCTCCCTGGATTGTGTGTGCAGTGTTTTCAGATCCTCCCAACCGGCAAATACAAGTAATGGGGAAAGATGAGCCACAGGAGTTGCCTGCATGGTATTAAAGAGCTGTTCCAGATTTTCTCTTCTCTGCTGCTGTGGTAATGGCCGGATATCAATTCCACCGGCTTCCAGTATATCGTATGCAATGAATGCTAGCGGTGCATCCTGCAAAATTTTCTTCGTCAGGTTTTTCCTGCTTATACGTGTTTGCAGCATATTAAAAGGCAGTGGTTTGCCATCTCTGAAACTCACTATCTCTCCGTCTAATACAGTGCCATCGGCTAACAAATTTTTCAAAATATGCAGCTCCGGAAATTTATCTGTAGCTAATTCTTCTCCTCTCGTCCATATATACAATTCATTGTTACGAAAAATAATTTGTGAGCGTATGCCATCCCATTTCCATTCAGCGTACCAAGCCGCGGGGTCTCCCAACCCTGAAATATCTCCTTCCACGGAATAAGCAAGATAAAAAGGATAAGGTCTTGAATCATTATCGTTCTCCCCTTCTTTAAAGATCAGTTCATCAAAACTTATTTCAGCAGGCTTCCAATTGCCCATTATACGATGTGCAATAATGGCCGGCTCCATTTTTGTAGCTTCCCCTATAGCACGAATCACTAAAGTTTGAGAAACGCCGATACGAAAGCTTCCCATCAGCAATTTATTAAACACGAATATTTCGTGCTGTGTTAATTGCTGCCATGCCTCCAGGATTTTTATTTTCTTTTCTTCATCTGTCAATGAGGGCAACACCCTTAAGTAGTCAAACCAGTCGCTTAACGACTTTTCCGTTAAAGTGTTATTATGCGGAGGCAGTACCAGCGATATGGTTTCGCCCAGGTCGCCAACACTGTTGTAACTTTCCCTGAAAAGCCAGTCCGGTATCTGCGCTTCCCCGGCAGCCCATTGCTGCATTTGCGTACTGTTTACTTTAAATGAAGGACGTCGTCCTGTAAACAAAGCGAGTGCCCATATTTTATCCTTATCCGGTGCAGATGAAAAATATTGTTTCAGCAATTCAACCTTTTCATTGGTTTTATTGGTACGGTCAAGATCTAAAAATAATGCTGCGAACGCCTTCATGGTTAAACCTCCGGTTTGATTGAATCCTGTTCACCAGGAATGGGTTGCTCACTTTCATCCTCTTTTCCATACCTGGTTATTACTTCGGTTGCTTCTATATTGTTTTCATTCAGCCAACGCGAAAAAACACTGGTAAACCCATGCGTTACAAATACCTTTTCGGCACCTGTACTTTTTATAGCTGCATTTAATCCATTCCAATCGGCATGATCGCTTAACACAAAACCCTGGTCAACAGCTCTCCTGTTCTTTGCACCGCGCACCCGCATCCATCCGGAGCAATAACCCATAGAAAACGGGGCAAATTTTTTAAGCCAGGGTGAACCACTTGCCGAGGGAGGGGCTAATACCAGCGCATTTTTAAAAAGTTTCTTATCTATGTCTTTTGTTACAAGTGTGAGCCGGGGCAAATCAAATCCCGCCTGCCGCAGCCTTTCATTGCAATAGTATACCGCACCATGCGCAAATATTGTTTCATTCTCTGTTCGGATATTTTTCAATATCCGTTGCATCTTCCCCAGCGCGTATCCTAAAAGCAGGCTCACCTTTCCTTCCTGTTTATTTTTGCTGTGCCATGCCCGTATGCTGTCGAATACTTTTTCCTGCGGTTCCCATTTGTATATGGGCAGGCCAAAAGTGGATTCAGATATAAACACATTGCACTTTACCGGCTCAAAGGGTGTTGAAAAATGATCATCCTCCAACTTATAATCCCCGCTTACCACCCAAACCATATCATGGTGAGCAACGCTTACCTGTGCAGAACCAATGATATGTCCTGCCGGGTGCAATGAAAAATTTACCCCGTTAATAGTAAATCGTTCCCCATATTGAACTGTTTGTAAAGAAATGTCTTCTCCCAGGCGTTGGCGTAAAACAGCTTCACTATCCTTATGTGCAAGATAATGCCGGCTGCCAGCCTTTGCATGATCGCTATGGGCATGTGTAATAATTGCACGGTCAACAGGAATGGAAGGATCAATATGTACATCCGCAATAGGACAGTAAATGCTGCTGCCATTAAACCGGAGAAGATCAGGGCGCATAATGAATTACCCATTTACAATGCAGGGGCTTAAACCTGAAGTATTGGTTCTCCATAATCTTCCGCCTGCATCAATTAAAAATTATTTACTGTCTGCCTCAGCAGCAGTAATATTCATTCACTTTTGTTATCACTCTAAGATTTGCAAAGCATATGCCAATCCATCCCGGCAGCATTTGCCGGAGGTCTCCTTCCTTATTTCCACTCATCAAAAACATACACTTCATACCAGTTCTCTCCCACGTCAGCTATATAGAATCTTTTATCCTTTGCTTTGTCTGTATACTTTTGAGTGATGATCTTTCTTTGCACACTGCCCTTCTTTAATTTAAGATACCCGTATACCGCTTCCGTATACTCCAGCGTTTCAGCACTGCCTTCATGCAATAAAATAACATCCGGGTAATCCGGAATGATCCAGTCAATATAGGTTTTATCGGCTTCGCTGAGCATTCTCGCAGAGGGCAACGGCGGTTCATCTGTAAGCAGTAAATCAGGTTGCACAGTGATGTTTTCCTTTAGTGCTATTGTATCATCCGTGCCAAATTTTACGGAATAACCAGGAGTACTATCTGCAACAGTAATGGTATCTGCCTGTAGTGTGTGAGGCTGATCGCGGCCTGGCGTCAATGCATTACAACCACCTGCAATCATGATCGCTCCGATAAATAATACTGTACTATTTTTTCTCCGTTTCATATATCAGTATAGCAGCAAATATTTGTGCCTGACATTAAAAGTATTTACTGTATATTCTGATGCGAAGATAAATGCTGCACTCCATTCAACCTGTGCTATGGAAAGCGTAACCAGTGTTTATAACAACATTTGTTTAACCGAAGGAAGATAATGCCTCCCAATACTAATTTCCACATCATTGTGCAGGGCAATAAATGTTCCGGAAATACGCCGGTATAATTCCCTGATATGCGCCGTGTTAACGATATAAGAGCGGTGTATGCGCAGAAACATGGCAGGATTAATCTTTTTTTCAATAAAGCTGATGCCATACGAGCTCAGGTATACTTCATTATTAATGGTATATATGCGGGTATAATCTCTGGCGGCTTTAAAATGTGTGATATCTGATACCACGATGCTTTTTAAACGCCTGCCGTTTTCCACCAGCATTTTGCCGGGATAAGCAGCAGCAACATTTTTAGCTCCGCTCTCTTTTTTCAGGCACCATCCTGCATATGTATCAAGCGCAGCAGCGACATCCCTGCTACTGCAAGGTTTCAGCAAATATTGTTAACAGGAATGTAATTGTTCGTGATAACCGTTCGCTTTACAAAAATGCGTTGTAAGCCTGTAACTACTTATACCGTTCATCCAAAAACCATTACACAAACCGGATCGGGGAACGCAACTGTTGCCGAAAACAGGAGATGTATTCCTTTACAAAACCATTAGCTCCCTTCCTCTGTAAGCATCCTTAATTTTTCATCATTAATGATCCTGATATTTTTACCCGACAGGGTTACCATACCCTCCCGGGTAAATGCTGTCATCAGCCGGAATACCGTTTCATATGTAGTGCCGGCATAAGCGGCAATATCCTGGCGGCTGAGCGTGATGCCGGTAAACCCCTTGTCATTTACGCCAAATTTTTCTTTCAGCTTCAGCAAAGCATAGGCCAGCCTGCCTTTTACCGGCATATGGGCCAGGTTACGCATGTTCTTTTCGGATTCCTGCAGCTCCTGCGCATAAAACAACATCAGCTTAAACAGTAATTCTGTATTGGTACGCAGCGTGGCATAAAAAAAACTTTGATCAATATAGCATACTTCAAGTGGCTCTAAAGCTGTGGCAGAGATCGGGTACAACGCATCTGTTCCAAATCCGCGGTGACCGAAAATATCACCCTGCTGCGCAAACCGTACGATCAGTTCCTTTTCTTCACCCCAATGTTTATGGATCTTTACGGAACCCCTGTACACGAAATATATACCGTTTACCGGATCGCCTTCTCTAAAAACAAGCTCTCCTTTTTTATACTGAAAATTTCGGCGATGTGCTTTAATGGCCGGGAGCCACTCGGGTAAACACATGCGGCACATCAAACAACACTGAAGATCACAATCTTTTTTGGGGTGCTTCATTTTAACGCTTATACCGTGAAAATAGGATTTAATTACTGATTCCCGGTACAGGCAATCATTTGCGGAGCAACGATTGTATTAGCAACAGTTATATTGCTCAATTGTTGCAGCCAGTTGTGATGTAATTTTACCACCTCACCCACTACTATAACCGAAGGGTTGCTCATACCTTCACACTGCACCCTGAAAAAAATATCTTTTACCGTACCGGTTATTATTTTTTCCTTTTCGGTGGTACCGTTTTGTATAACGGCAACCGGCGTTTCACTTTTTCCATTGCCTCTGAAAATATCCATTATGGCTTCCAGCTTATTCATTGCCATTAGTATAACAACCGTTGCCGTAGACTGTGCCGCAAGGCAAATATCGGCCGATATATCTCCGGAACGGGTAGTGCCGGTAGTAACCCAAAAACTTTCTGCCATCCCCCTGCAGGTTAAAGGAATACCCTGCGCAGCCGGTACCGCCACGGCACTGGAAATACCAGGTATCACTTCTACGGCAATGCCATTGCTGCGCGCTGCCTCCATTTCTTCCTGCGCCCTTCCAAAAACAAAGGGATCGCCGCCTTTCAGCCTTGCCACATGTCCGTATAATAATGCATAGTTTACAATAAGATGGTTAATTTCCTGCTGCGAAAGGGCATGGCATCCAAAGCGTTTTCCTACAAATACCGCTTTAGCGCCCGGAGACATATAGGAAAGCAATGCTGTATTTATTAAAGCATCGTATAAAACCACATGGGCAGATGCAATTGCCCGGATTGCTTTTACAGTAATCAGTTCAGGGTCGCCGGGACCGGCGCCTATGAGAGATAAGAGTGATGCTTTTGATTTCATTTTATCAAATTATGAATATAAATATATAATATATTTTAACCAAAACTACTGAATATTAAATATTGATCATTAATTTTATGATATAAATAATATTTTTATAGTTATTTGTTGATATAATTAATGAATAGTATTACATATTATTTGCAATAATATAATATTTACTCTCTTTCCTTTTAACGATTACCTGCCTTTTTTTAAAATAGTATAGATTAAAACCAGACTACTATGAAGGTAATTGTAATTGGAAATGGCATGGTTGGCCACAAATTTTGTGAGAAATTATTGGCTAGGGACAAAAAGCAAGTATTTCAAATTACTGTGTTTGGCGAAGAAGCCCATCGCGCGTACGACAGAGTGCATCTTACAGACTACTTTTCCGGTAAAACTGCTGAAGATCTATCGTTGGTTGATCAGAACTGGTATGTTGCTAATAAAATAGACCTGTATTTAGACGACCCGGTGGTAGAAATAGATAAATACAATAAAAAAATAATATCTTCTAAGGGCCGGGAATTATCATACGACTACCTGGTACTGGCAACCGGCTCTGCTCCCTTTGTACCAAATGTGCCCGGTACAGATAAGCATGGGGTATTTGTTTATCGCACAATTGATGACCCGGAATTGATCACTTCCTATGCTTTCAGGGCCAAAAAAGCAGTAGTGATTGGAGGAGGCTTATTAGGATTAGAAGCAACCAAAGCGTTGAAAGACCTTGATCTTGAAACGCATGTGGTGGAATTTGCCCCCCGCTTAATGCCACGTCAATTAGATGAGAGCGGCGCTGAATTTCTTAAAAGTAAATTAGAGCACATGGGAATACATGTGCATCTTAATAAAGCTACTTCATCTGTTTCCGGAAAGGAGAAAGTGGAAGCCCTGGAATTTAAGGATAACAGCAGGCTTGAAGTAGATATGGTGGTAATTTCTGCAGGAATCAAACCCAGGGATGAATTAGCCAAAGATTGTGGCTTAAGAACCGGCCCCCGGGGAGGTATCATTGTAAATAATAAGTTGCAAACAAACGATCCATGCATTTACGCAATTGGAGAATGCGCTTTGTTTGAAGGTATGGTATACGGCCTGGTTGCGCCCGGTTATGAAATGGCGGATATTGTTGCTTCACAATTAACAGGCACGGATAAAGTGTTTGCAGATTTTGATATGTCAACCAAATTGAAATTGCTCGGAGTGGATGTGGCAAGTTTTGGAGACGCGCTGGCTATAGAAAATGAATGCAGTACCATTGTATTTGAGGACAGGGTTTGGGGGATATATAAGCGCCTGAACGTTTCTACCGACGGAAAATATTTGCTGGGAGGCATCCTCGTTGGCGATGCGTCTGCCTATAATATATTGTTACAAACTTATAAAAACGGGTTACCCCTTCCACAGAATGCGGAAGACGTATTTATGAAATCGGGCGCTGCCGGTAAAATGAATGCAGGAAGCGGAATCGCTGCATTACCGGATGCCGCGCTTATCTGCTCCTGTGAAGGGGTATCCAAAGGCGCCATCTGCTGTACAGTGAAAGACTATGGCATTGAAGATCTGGATGGAGTTAAAAAAATAACAAAAGCCGGAACCGGCTGCGGTGGCTGTGTTCCTATGATAAAAGATATCATAAGCGAAACATTAAAGGAACTTGGTAAAAAGGTAAAGCCTGCTATTTGTGAACATTTTGCTTACCGCCGCCAGGAATTATTCGACCTGGTTAAAGTACATGGTATTAAAACCTTTGATGAGGCATTGGATAAGTTTGGCAATGGCGCCGGATGTGAAGTTTGTAAACCCGTTATGGCATCTATTTTAGCCAGCGCCTGGAATGATTCCATATTAAAGCAACCTGCTATCCAGGATACCAACGACCGCTACTTAGCCAATATTCAAAAAGGAGGAACCTATTCTGTAGTACCCCGCATCCCCGGAGGAGAAATAACGCCGGATAAGCTGATCGTCATTGGCCGGATCGCCAAAAAATACAATCTCTATACAAAAATAACAGGAGCGCAACGGATAGACATGTTTGGCGCACATGTAAGTGAATTGCCACTGATATGGGAAGAGTTGGTTGCTGCCGGCTTTGAAAGCGGGCATGCCTATGGAAAGGCCCTGCGTACCGTTAAAAGCTGCGTAGGTTCTACCTGGTGCCGCTTTGGTTTACACGACAGCGTAAGCTTCGCCATTCGCATAGAAGAACGATACCGGGGATTGAGGGCGCCGCATAAAATTAAATCTGCTGTTTCAGGATGCGTTCGGGAATGCGCCGAAGCACAATCGAAAGACTTCGGCATTATTGCCACGGAAAAAGGGTGGAATCTTTTTGTGGGCGGCAACGGGGGATCCAAACCCCAGCATGCCGTGCTGCTGGCTTCGGATATTGATGAAGAAACCTGTATCCGCTATATTGACCGTTTCCTGATGTTCTATATTAAAACAGCCGACCCCTTAACCCGTACCGCCACATGGATGAACAAAATGGAAGGAGGAATAACATACCTGCAAAACGTGATCGTAAACGACAGCCTGGGTATAGGCAAACAGTTGGAAAAAGAAATGCAAAACCTCGTGGATCATTATAAATGCGAGTGGAAAGAAGTGGTGGAATCACCGGAGCTCAGAAAACATTTCAATCACTTCGTCAATTTGCCCGGTGAAAAAGATCCTAATGTACAGTTCGAAGCACTACGGGGACAGAAAAAAGCAGTTGACTGGAAATGAGGAAGAAGGAGAGAGGTGAAGGGTGAAAAAATACTGCCTGGCAAAAAATAAAACAATATTGATTCGGAATCAAATAACCACTTAAAATCAAGCACATGAATTACAGTATCACAGAAGATATTCAATGGTATCGGGCCTGCATGATCACAGACGTGCCCGAAAACGGGGGCGTATGCGTGAAATATAAAGACGAACAGATCGCTTTGTTTCATTTTGCACGGCGCGGAGAGTGGTATGCTTCCCAGAATCTTTGCCCTCATCGCCGTCAAATGACCATTAGCCGGGGAATGATCGGCTCGCAGGGCGGTGAACCCAAAGTAGCCTGCCCACTGCATAAAAAAACGTTTTCGCTTATTGACGGCCGTTGCCTCAGCGATGAAGAGGGTTGTGGTATTAAAACATACCCCGTTAAAGTAATAGATCAGTATGTATATATCGGAATTGTTGATGACAAGGATAGCAGCCAAGCCATTTGCGCATAGATAAGCCCGGAAGGTGGCACCCTTCCAGGCTTTTAGTTTGTAAATAAGACACACTCATTTAAAACCAGTCAAATGTACATGAAAAAAAAGAGCTGGTATGCGACCGCATATATTCTTTTACCGTTAGCTTTTTCTTCTCCCTTGCAGGCACAATTCAATATATCATGGCAATTGCGCAACAGGGCGGAGTTCAGATCAGGACAGGGCGCCCCGTTACCTGAAAATGCTCCACCCGCTTTCTTTATTTCGCAGCGAACAGGCTTGCAGGTTTCCTATAATACGCAACGACTCAAATTTGGTTTGGCACTGCGCGATGTGCGGGTATGGGGGCAGGACGTTTCCACCATTAATAAAATTTCCACGCAACAAAATAACGGCGTAATGCTGCATGAAGCATGGGCAGAAATATTATTATCGGACTCATCTGCCAAACAATATGCTTTATCGCTAAAAACAGGCAGGCAGGAACTGGCATATGACGACCAGCGGCTGATTGGCAACTTAGACTGGCTGCAGCAGGGCAGGCGGCATGACCTGGCCTTACTGAAATATGAAAAGCAGTCATGGACATTACACAGCGGCTTTGCATTCAACCAGAATAAAGAAGCGGCAAGCGGCACCATTTACAATAGTGAACCTCCGGGAAATTATGCGGCTTCTACCAATGGCGGCGCCATGTATAAAAGCATGGAATTTTTATATACCGGTAAAAAATTAAAAAACGGTAGCGTTTCGTTTCTGTTCTTCGCAGATCAGTTTAATAAATATTATCACGATAGCGTGAACAATACGGATGCCAAACAATTTCAAAAAGGCGCATGGACAAGAATGACTACCGGCGCTTATTTTAATAACCGCTTTTTTGATGCGCTGAGCATTACTGCAGGGCTGTATCATCAATTTGGGAAAAATGCATCAGGGCAGCAAATAGATGCATGGATGTCGAATCTGTATGCTCAATATGCAGTAACTAAAAAAATAGCGATAGGCGCGGGCATGGATCATACATCAGGCGGAATAACCGGAACAACAAGCCATGCATTTGATCCTTTGTATGGAACACCGCATAAGTTTTGGGGACTGATGGATTATTTCTATGCCGGAAGCGGCTTTGGCAACGGAGGGCTTAACGATTATTATGTGAAAGGGAAATGGAAGCTAACCGACAAATATGCATTAAGCGCAGATATACACCAGTTTTTCAGCGATAGTAAAATAGCTGATCCTTTGCATCCCGGCAGCGCGAACAGCAATTTTGGACAGGAGATAGATGTGGTTGCTGTATTGAACTGGAGCAAAGACATTACGCTTGAAGGCGGGTACAGTCATTTTTTTACTACTTCCCTGCTCTCCTCCCCCGCTGTTAAAAACATTTCCCATCCACAGCCCGGCGCCAACTGGGCTTACATTATGATCAATATTAAACCTGAATATTTTTTCAAATTTTAAATCCGCAGTATGAGCTATACCAAACCGGCAGAAGTTATTAACTTAATGATACAGGCTGGCAAAGCCAAAATACAACTATCGCCTTCTGATCTTTTAATCCGCTCCGCCTTATCGGGTGCTATCCTTGGCTTTGGCACCACCCTGGCGGTTACAGCCACTGTTCAAACCGGCTCCGGCATCCTCGGCGCAGCAATTTTTCCTGCATGCTTTATAATAGTAGTATTACTCGGACTTGAGCTGGTAACCGGCAGCTTCGCCATACTTCCGGCAGCTTATTTCGACAGGAAAATAACAATGAGTGCAATGATCAAAAACCTGCTATTTGTTTTTGCAGGTAACCTTCTGGGTGCATTATTATATGCCGTACTCTTCTGGATATCGCTCACCAATATGGGAAGCTCAGATACGCATGCGCTTATTCCGGCGATCATAAAAATTGCAGAAGCAAAAACAACGGGCTATGCACAGTATGGTGCAGCAGGCATGATAACGGTGTTTACTAAAGGCATATTATGTAACTGGATGGTAACACTGGGTGTAGTATTGTTTCTTACCTCTACTTCCGCTTCAGGAAAAATAATAGCCGCATGGCTGCCCATATTTATTTTTTTCGCACAGGGATTTGAACACGCCGTAGTAAATATGTTCGTAATCCCGGCAGGTATGATGCTTGGCGCCAAGGTAAACTTCGGTGATTGGTGGATCTATAATCAATTGCCTGTAACACTCGGCAATATAGTGGGAGGCGTAATATTTACCGCATTGGCCTTATACCTTACTTATAAAGAAAAAGTAATTCCCGCGAAAGAGATCGAAATGACCGGCAGCAAAGCCGTTTTGATGGAAAAAGCCGGCTATGAACGATTGGAGATTTGAAATTTGTAGTTTGTAGTTTATAGTTGCATTTCGCTTCGAATTTCAAACTTTCGGCTTCGGATTTCTTATTTGAAATTTATTTGGTTCTTAGTGCTTTGCGATCAGCGCTCAGCCGTCAGGTAGCAGGTGAGTAGCTACTAACGATAGAATGCACCCCTCTCACTTCTCACCTCTCCCTTTTCCTTCGAATTTCGAATTTTAAATATTCGGGCTTTGGTATTTATTTGGTTCTTGGTGCTTTTCAGATTGCATTTCCTTCGGATTTCGGATTTCCCGGCTTCGGATTTGAATTTTCTTTAATTCTTCCTTACATTCCCGTTCCGGATATGGAGCTATAGTTTTCTTGGACTGAAATAGGCTATCTGTTAACTTGCAGCGGTAACAGGCAGTTTATGCTTCAAAAACTATTTATACAGAATTACGCCATTATTGAATCGGTTGATATTGAGTTTTCCAGCAAGCTCAATATCATTACCGGTGAAACCGGTGCAGGTAAAAGCATTCTGGTTGGCGCCCTGGGGCTCATACTGGGCGAAAGAGCCGACAGTTCCGTATTATTTAATGCCGCCCGGAAATGTATAGTGGAGGGAAGCTTTTCCATTCAGGGCCGAAATGATATTTTAAAAACGCTGCAGGAAAGCGACCTGGATGCCGAAGAAGAGATTGTAATAAGAAGAGAAGTAGCGTCAACCGGAAAATCAAGAGCTTTTATTAACGACACGCCCGTAAACCTGTCCCAGCTCAAACAATTCGCGTCACTGTTAGTAGACCTCCATCAGCAGTTTGATACATTAGAACTTGGAGACAGTGATTTTCAGCGGGCAGTAATTGACGCGCTGGCGGGTCATCAAACCGTGCTGAAGCAATACCAGGAAGCTTATACAGTATACAGCAACACTCAAAAAGCGCTTGCCACCGCCAAAGAACAGCAGGCGGCTGCCAACAAAGAGCTGGATTACCATAAATTTTTATATAATGAGCTGGAAGAAGCGCAATGGAAAGCAAACGAAATTGAAGAATTAGACGCTGAACTGAAACTATTAGGCAATGCCGAAAATATTAAATCGGCCCTGGGTAAAATTAATTATGAGCTTAATGAAGGAGAGCAGCCGCTGGTTCAGCAATTGAAGGCACTGATCAATCAACTGCATTCGCTCCACGATTTCCATACCGCTATTCCGGCGCTGGTGCAAAGGTTTCAATCGGCCCAGATAGAATTACGTGATATAGCCGGCGACATAGAAAATTTAAACCATGAGATCCGGTTTGATGAAGAAAGAATACAGATGGTAAGCGACAGGCTTTCGCTGGGATATAAATTACTGAAAAAGCACGGCGTGCAAACCACCGGCGAATTATTAGATATACAAAGCAACCTGCAGCAACAATTAGATAAAGTGCTGAATCTTGATGCAGCGATCGCTCAGTTAGAAAAGGAAGCGGCAATACAATTAGCGCAGGCACAGCAACTGGCCCAAACCCTAACGGTTAACCGCCAAAAACAGGTAGCTCCTTTTGAGAAGAAGACCGATAAATTACTTACCCAGGTAGGTATGCCCAATGCCCGGATAAAAATAGCTATCAACCCGGCGGCCTTGAACATTACAGGCGGCGATGCCATTGCGTTTTTATTTGACGCCAATAAAAGCAACAAGTTTGAACCCTTACGAAAAGTAGCCAGTGGGGGTGAGCTCAGCCGCTTAATGCTCTGTATTAAATCACTGGTAGCCGCATCCGTTCAGTTACCCACCCTCATTTTTGATGAAATAGATACGGGCATCAGCGGCGAAGCCGCCCGGCAGGTGGGTATCATTATGAAAGACCTCGGTGAATCGCACCAGGTAATTGCCATTACACACCAGCCGCAGATAGCCGCTAAAGCAGACGCTCATTTTTTTGTATACAAAAAAGAAAAAGGTGAAAAAATAAATACACGTATAAAACTGTTATCGGCGGAGGAAAGAGTAGACACCATTGCACAAATGCTGAGCGGTGAAAAGCCCACCGCTTCAGCGCTTGAAAATGCAAGGGAGATGATGGAACGATGAGATTTGAAATTTGAGATTTAAGATTTGAGATTGTATTCGTTTCGGATTTAGCGTTTTAGGCTTCAAATTTATTTGTTGCCTGTTATTTGGTTTTGGGATTCTTTGCATTTTTCGCGGATTTCCTGCTTCAGACTTTGCATTATATTTGTTGCTTGCTTTTGAATACCTATTTTTACGCTCAATTTAAATATCATAATATGGCTTATAACCTTTTGCAGGGAAAGAAGGGAATTATTTTTGGCGCGCTGGATGAAAAATCCATTGCGTGGAGAACAGCGTTAAAATGTCATGAAGAAGGCGCCCGGTTAGTGCTTACCAATGCACCGGTTGCCTTAAGGATGGGCGAGATCAGCAAACTGTCTGAAGCAATAAACGCTCCGGTTATAGGCGCCGATGTAACCAATATGGATGACCTGAAGAAATTGTTTGAGGAATCCACTGCTCACTTTGGTGGTAAAATTGATTTTATATTACATTCCATAGGAATGAGCCTTAACGTAAGAAAAGGAAAATCCTATACTGAGCTGGATTATGGATTCAATCAAAAAACACTGGATATTTCTGCCATGTCGCTTCACCGGGTATTACGTACGGCATGGGATATGGACGCCCTGAATGAATGGGGCAGCGTGGTGGCGCTTACCTATATAGCCGCGCAGAGAGTATTTCCGCATTACAGCGAAATGGCCGACGCCAAAGCATTATTAGAAAGTGTTGCCCGCAGCTTTGGTTATCATTATGCCATTAAAAAGAAGGTAAGAATAAATACCGTTTCACAATCTCCCACACGCACTACTGCCGGCAGCGGCGTTAAAGGCTTTGACGGGTTCATAAATTATGCGGAAAAAATGAGTCCTTTGGGCAATGCTTCCGGCGATGATTGCGCTAATTATTGTGTGTCGTTGTTCAGCGATCTCACCCGCATGGTAACCATGCAGAATCTTTTCCATGACGGCGGATTTTCGCTTATGGGCGTTACACAGGAAGTACTTAACGAAATGGAAAAATAAAATCAGTAACAATCCGGCGGGCAAAGCTTAAAGCCCTCCGGATATTTTGCACCCATCATTCCTCCAGGAAATCATCTATATCCCTGCGCTCTTTTTTTGTGGGTCTTCCTACTTTGCTCAATCGCTTACCCGTATGAAAGCTGGACGCCTGGTATTCCAGTCTTTCTATTTCTTCCGCGGGGGTAATATCTATATAATATTTAACCGCCTCGCTGTATTGCACCCGGTTGTGCAGTAAGCCGCTTACTTTAATACGCCAGCGTTTCGCTTCGGTTTTGATTTCATACTCGTCATCTATATGCACATTCCGGGAAGCTTTAACGTTGTCTCCATGATATTTTACCTTCCCTTTATCACAGGCTTCCGAAGCTATGCTTCTCGTTTTAAAGATACGGATGGCCCAGAGATACTTATCTATCCGAAGTTTTTCTTTCACGTCATTCATAACGATATACATTAAACAATTTCATTATCGCAATTTAAGATGGTTTGATAACAGCATGCATTATCTTTCACCATTTATCAAATCTTTATTCATCATAACAGTTTCTCTTATAAATTTACTATTAAATTATTTTTGATTATGCAATATGGCGCTTACCTCAAAAGAAGCATTATCATTATCTATTTTATTTGTACTGCTTCTGCCGGACTGGCTCAGTTTAAAGCCGGGAAGGTAAACTGGACCACGGATGGAACAGGGTTGTATGAAATACAGGACAATATGCTCCTTCGTGTTAATCCGTTATCCGCGCAGCAGGTTACGGTATTGGCCACCGCTGCCCAACTAACACCCGGCGGAAAGGATAAGCCGCTGACAATAGCGGATTTTGAGATCAGCCCCGATGAAAATACACTGCTTATTTTTACCAATACTGCAAAGGTATGGCGTTATAATACAAGAGGCGATTACTGGGTACTGAACAAGGGTACAGGAGAATTAAAGCAAATTGGAAAAGATAAGCCCGGTCAGTCTTTAATGTACGCAAAGCTTTCTCCCGATGGAACCAGGGTAGCCTATGTAAGCGGGCAGAATATTTATGTGGAAAACATTGCTTCCGGCCAAACCACCGCGTTAACTACGGATGGCTCGCGCCAGTTGATCAATGGCACATTTGACTGGGTATATGAAGAAGAGTTTGGTTGCAGGGACGGTTTCAGATGGAGCAGCGACAGCAGGCATATAGCCTACTGGCAGGTTGATGCACACGGTACCCGCGATTATTTAATGCTTAACACAACAGACTCCATTTATTCATTCGTTGTTCCTGTTGAATATCCAAAAGTAGGACAATCCCCATCCGCCGTTCGTATTGGCGTGGTTAGCGCGGCAGGAGGCAATACCAGGTGGATGAATATTCCCGGCGATCCCAAACAGCATTACCTGCCCCGCATGGAATGGGCTGCCAATAATCAATCGCTCATTGTACAGCAATTGAACAGAAAACAAAATGAAAGTAAATTATACGTATGCGATATATCAGACGCAACGGTAAAGAACATATATACCGAAACAGACAAAGCATGGATTGATATTAAATCGCGCTGGAATGATGATGATCCACGCGGCTGGGAATGGATAAGCAATGGCACGGCTTTTTTATGGGTGAGTGAAAAAGATGGCTGGCGGCATATTTACCACGTTAGCAGCGATGGGAAAAAAGAAACATTGCTCACCAAAGGCAATTACGATATAGAAACCATCAGCGCTATTGATGAAAAAAACAATTATGTATATTTTATCGCCTCTCCCGAAAGCGCTATCCAGCGTTACCTGTACCGCACCAAAATGGACGGTAAAGGCAGGCTGGAACTGGTATCGCCCGGCAATTTAAAGGGAACACACGGTTATGAGATTTCTCCCGGCGCCCGGTTAGCGTTGCATACCTTTACTAACCGCTATACTCCTTTCGTAAGCGAATGGATCAAATTACCGGAACATAAGCCTTTGCAGGATAATCAAAGCATGGCCAACCGCATTAAAACGGCAGAAAGAAAAAACCTGGAATTTTTTACGATCACCACAGACGATAATGTTACCATGGACGGGTGGATAGTAACACCCGAAAATTTTGATTCTTCAAAAAAATATCCTGTACTGCTGTATGTGTATGGAGAACCCGGTAACACTACAGTTGAAGATAAATTTTCAACCGGTGGCAACCGTTTATTTAACGGCGATATGGCAAAAAGCGGCTACTTCTATGTATCCTTCAATAACCGTGGCACACCAACTTTAAAAGGGTCGGCATGGCGTAAAGCTATTTACCGCGATATAGGCGGCATCAATATCCGCGACCAGGCGATGGCTATGAAAAAACTATTGCAGCAACGCCCTTATTTAGATACGGCGCGCGTGGCAAGCTGGGGATGGAGCGGCGGCGGCTCTTCTACTTTAAATTTACTGTTTCAATACCCCGATATTTTCAAAACGGGCATTGCTGTTGCTGCAGTAGCCAACCAGCTTACGTACGACAACATTTACCAGGAACGGTATATGGGTCCGCCACAGGAAACCAAGGCAGATTATATCAAAGGGTCGCCTGTTACTTACGCCAAAAACCTCCGTGGTAATTTATTGTATATACATGGTACGGGAGATGATAATGTACATTACCAGAATGCAGAAATGCTGCTGAATGAACTGATTAAATACAATAAACAATTCCAGTTTATGTCGTACCCGAACAGAACACACGGCATTAGTGAAGGAGAAGGAACAACCCTGCATTTACGAACCTTATTCACTGATTATTTATTGAAGTACTGTCCGTCGGGAGCAAGGTAGATGATATTTGAAATTTGAGATTTAAGATTTGAAATTGCATCCGGGGCGATCAGGTGTCAGCAACCAGCAGTCAGCTATCAGTGAGTTAGTGCTAATAACAGGCTGTATATACCTTCGTTGCACCGCTCAAAGCTGATAGCTCACAGCCGGCTTCCTTCGGATTTCGAAATTCAGGCTTAGGATTTTAAATTTGAAATTTATTTGGTTCTTGTTTTTTGGTTCCCGGTGCTTTGTATTTACTTCCCTCTCAGTGCGTGTAAAAACGATTCCACTTTCTTCCGGATCATCCATGCGGGCTGCCTGTGATTGTTTACCAGTACGGAAAAGATGAGCAACCTGCCTGACTTTGTATATACATAACCGCTAAGACTCAACACACCCGACATGCTGCCCGTTTTAGCGTATATGAAGCTGCTATCGCTTTGATAGTAATGGCGCAATGTGCCTGTTCCTCCCGTTGGAAAAATTGTTTTCAACCTTTCCATTCCAAATTCATTTTTCATTTTATGGAGTATCCACACAAAGTCCTGCGGTGTAAATAAATTATACCGGCTCAGCCCGCTGCCGTCGGCCCACCGCGGGGTTTGGGGAAACCCTGCCAGGTCATTGGCCAGCAGGTATTGTATCATCCGCCTGTCATCCATTACACCCAGCTTTTCATTAGCGGTCATTAACAACACCTGCTCCGCAAAAAAATTATCGCTCCGGTACATCATGATCTTAAAAAGCGAATCGGATGGTTGGGAATGAATAATGCCGTCAGGCTGAATTACGGTTGTGGTTGAATCAATAGTTCTGCTCAGGGTATCCTTCAGTAGTTCCAGTGCTGATTGAAACCGGTTAGTAATAAAAGGCACACTTCGTTCAGCATTGACCTCCCTGCCCTGGGTGATGAAAAATTTATTTTCGGCTAATGCCCGCTGTACGGAAAATATTTTTGACGCGGTATCCCCGCTAAAATTCACTTTCCAGCTAATATCGGGTTCCGAATAAATGAATGCTTCTTCCCTTGCCATTGCCGCAATGCTACCCGAATCGCGCACCTGCATCCACCTGATCACATTCCCGTACACAGGAAAGGGGCTGCGTTCCGTCATATACGCATCGTTATAATCATCCCACATCCAGCCTTCACCCCATGCTTCCGCTTTCCAGCTATTTGTAGTAATAGTTATAGGTTTGGATTGCCTTTTTAAAAAATCAAATACCCGTTGGCTGCTAAAGTCAGGATGCAAAAAAGCAGGGTCTCCTGAAGGCACAATAAACAGGGTATCAGCCATTTCTTTGTATCGCAGCCCCACCAGGCTATCCTGCAGGTATTTCATGCCTGCATATAAAGAGATGATCTTGGTATTGCTGGCCGGTACAAAATATTTATCAGCCTGGTAACTGTAAATGAATTTATTTGCATCCGCATCAAAAACAGCAATGCCTGTATGTGCATCTGCCAGTACGGAATCGTTAAATAAATTATTCCTTACAATCTTATTTATCTTTTTTGAAACGCTACAGGAAGAAAGAAAAAACATTCCGGTGAGGAAGAAGATGATTGGTCGCGAAAAGGAGCTTAAATGATGCATGTTGGCAAGGGGTAAGCAGTGAGTTTTTACATTTCCACATTTCTCAGATTTTCATGTTTCCACATTTACATAGCCTGGGAGGCAAACCTGTTAGGACTGCTTAGCTTCGAGCTATCGCGGCAGTCCTGACAGGTTGCCAAATTAGCTCCTTTCCTGCGCTCTCAGCCAGCGTTCGGGTATTTCATTGCTGCTGGCCTGGATATAAT